>Ga0233431_1000818_pt1 | contig 61958 bp, 54 predicted proteins | sample SI_118_April2016_FD_179867 | JGI IMG/M metagenome (GOLD analysis project Ga0233431, IMG submission 179867) | Seawater microbial communities from Saanich Inlet, British Columbia, Canada - SI_118_April2016_200_MG | ecosystem: Environmental > Aquatic > Marine > Inlet | place: Canada: British...
GAAAACGTACTCCAAGAATTGACGCAAACCTGCCACTTTGGTATTGCACTAAACGAGGGACTTGGATGAGGGAATAAGTGGTAAACTTATTTCCGGAATAGGTGGCAGTTTTCGCCGGAATACGCATTCGCTCAAAATGCTAAAAAACATTGGATCCAAAAAAGAATTACTTCACATTGAACGGGCAAAAGAACAATATTCTTTTGCACAGTATGATCAAGAATACTATCTCAAACTGGATATTCATGAAAGAGACGATATGGCAGCACTAATCACTCGAGCTAAAAAAGTCCTTAACCTTGCAAAGACCAAAAAATTTCCGGGAGGAAAACCTAAAAGAAGAAATCACCACCCCTTGTTGTTAGGCGCCGGAATGAGTGGGCCTGGTGAAAAAAAATTTGCTGGAAGAGCACCGACCGTACCTGGTCTCGGGCAACAGTTTGGGGCTCAAATAAACAGCCTTATGTCATTAGGATCACTTATCGGAAAGGGGTCAAAATGAGATCACATCCAACACAAGAATATGAGACGAAAAACCGGTTGTGGCAGCCGGGCACTATCTTTTTAAGTGGGGGAACCGACGATCCACGAGTGACAACCTTTGATATTGATTCAAACGAGACTCGACGACTTCTTGAACTTCCTCCTTCAGGCAGTGCCTATTCAATTGATATGGATCCTGAGGGCAATTTGCTTGCAGTTGGAACAAGGGGCGGGTGGGTATACGTTTTAGGCAGTGATCAGGGGGAATCACCCGATGAGTCGATTGTTAAACAAAGATTAGTTCAAGGAGCTTCTGTATTGTCAATTTGCTGGGTGAATCAATCAACCATAGCTGTCAGCGACACAGCCGGTCGTTGTCTGCTTTGGCAGGCAAATAGAGATGAACCTCCCAAAGTGCTTGCCGATATTGAAGGTGTAATTTGCTCTTTGCTAACTTTAGCAGATGGCGTGTTAGTAGGACTTACATCAACCGGGAAGCTTTATTTCTGGGAGCCTTTTGAAGGTGAATTGATCCAAACTGTTGACGTACCCTATCCGCCGCCAATCAGTGGCCTATTACGGATGGTGTATTGGACGGCAGGAAACTCACTTGTTTTCCCGGGCGCCGGGGGAAATTTGACCTTCTTTGACATTGAAAAACAGTGTGTTAGGAGCATAGACGCGCACAAAGGGGATTTCTATGCCATTTCATTATGGAATGATGAACTTTTAACCGTTGGTATGGAGGATTGCCGAATAAAAATCTGGCGACCAGGCTCAAGTCAATCTTCTATTAGCATTCATGTACCCGAGACTGTGATTTGTTCATGTGTTGCAGATAGCCGATCAGCCCAGCTGTTGCTGGTTGGAAAGAATGGAACGGCCGACCTTTACAGCCTTAAAGGAGACGAGCTGCGGCTTGTTACCAGAGTATCAGGCAAAGGCTATCGAATAGCTGTCGTTCCGGGTTCAGAGAAGATGCAGGCGCTTTTCGTTCAACAGGATACGGCTGAAATCGAGCGGATAATATGTGAAATTCAGGAAAGCTTAGGCCGCGTCCCTGCCGACACTATCGACAAACTCCATGAACGGCTAATCGAGCTGCACTATGAGCATGTATCCCTGGCAATCCGAGCTGAACAAGCTGACAAAAATGGCGATATCGTCAAAGGAATCCAATTTTCATATTCGCTTTTGCGTATTGTTCCGAAAGATAATCCAAACATTTGTATCTCAATGGAAAAGTATGCGGGTCTGCTTGAAAAAGCCTGTCACATCGAGGAAGCCGATGCAGTCTGCAGCCATATTTTGAACATAGATCCTAATTACGCATTCATTTTGGAAACCGATAAGCTGGCGCACCTTTCAAAGCTGGTAAGAGATGAGAATTGTGTCATCGAACCGGATATCCCGATTAATCAAATCATAGAATCTGCTACGGCCATTGGCAAACAATTCGTTGGCCGGTTTGTAATCAAAGAACTGAAGCCAGAAGAAAATGATCGAGTTAGATTAAATCCGGAGCTGATAGCAAAAAAATATGAAGAGATCCGGCTGGAATCAAATCGTGAGGCCTTACCGTCAGCTTCAACAGAACGGGTCTGGTGGTTATCTAGGGAGAAAGCAGATGCAGCTTTTTTAGTAACATTTGGAGACGGCCATAGCAACGAAATCAAAAGACTCCAGTTTGCACTGAAGGTTTTTAACGGTAGTCACGGTACAGTGGCAGTTCCCGTGATTCTTTTTGATTGCCGGAATGTTGAAACCAGTGAATCTTTTGTAAAAGAAAACGAAAAAATTGCTAAATGGTTTAATTACATCAAAAATAAAGATTTTTCGACTCCATTTCTCTCCGATGTGCACAAAACACTGAGATTAACTCTGCGAAGGCTGGTAACAGAAAATCTGTCAGAAAGGAGATTTAATGATGAACCAAATGTTTAACCAATGCTCAAACCGCAGAGACGGTTTGCGTCTTGAAAACAATAATTACCAGAGCCGCGACATTCGTCTGGTAAACGATCCAACAAAAAACCATTTTTTGACAGGGCCGTATCAGCCTCAAGGTGATGTCCTGGGTATCACCACTGATTCAATCTTAATTGATCGCTTCATTATTAAGAATTACCTTGGCAGTGGTCTTTTTGGCACTGTCTATATGGCCGAAGATACGCTCAGTTCAACCCTGGTGGCGCTCAAGGCGGTAGAAATTGGTCCTTGTAGCAATGAAGTTGCTGGCATGCAGCTTAAGCGTGAGATGAAGATTCTTAACAGAATTTCCAACCACAAGCACGTTATCCGGACATATGACCTCCATTTTGTCCCGTGGGGAGGCACAGGTCTATTGGTTCTTTCTATGGAGTATGCCAATGGCGGTACTTTCAGAAAATGGCTGATAGAGCACTCGGATGATTTAGAAACTCGCCGTACAGTCGGCCTGGATTGCTTCAAACAGGCATGCCGTGGCCTTGATACTATTCACGATGCGGATGTAACGCATCTTGATCTGAAACCTGAAAACCTGCTGTTTGTAGATGATATCTTAAAAGTTTCAGATTTTGGAACAGCTCAATGCGCACAATTGCTGATGCAATCGAGCAATTATTACCGGGATCTGCCGCCATTTGATTATGGGACTCCCCTTTACATGAGTCCGGAACATTTTCTTGCTGCGCACCCGGATGATCTTTCCCATAAAGCGGATATATATTCTCTTGGCATAATTCTTTACGAGCTATTTCATCCCAAATGCCGGCCGCCCTTTTGGGGATCATATGAGCGGCTAAATAATATTCACCGCAATGTACCTGCTCCACAGTTACCGGAGACTGACGAAAATATGGTTCGAATTGTTGCCCGATGCCTTGAGAAAAACCCGGATGATCGATACCAAAGTGTACTGGATCTTCTTTATGATCTTGAAAACAGGTGTTGCAGCAATATGGAAGCTTTGCCCAGTGAGGATGCGGGAACTTACAACACCCGCCCCAATGAACTTGAAAGAACCTGGGAAACTGCATCACTCTGTTTTTCTGAAGACGACTTCACCGAGGCTACCAGGCTTACTGAAAAAATATTATCCGTTGATCCTGAACACACCCAGGCCCGACAGTTAAATGAAGAGCTTCAATCGAGATTTGATCGGGCACAACTGTTCTATCAGGAAATTTCCAAAAATCTTGAAGCTGGTGACTTGTCCGAATTGATCGACCTTCTACAAGAGGCTGTCAGCATATACCCCGAACATCCGGAAGGTCACCTGGTTCAGTCAAAACTTGCCGCAAAAGCGAAAAGATACCGGGATGTCATGAAACAAGGTGTGCAGGTGTTACAGGAAGAACAATGGGAGCCTGCGCTTGATTTTTTTAAAAAAGCCATAACGCTTCACTCTGGAGCGTTGTGGTTAAATCCGATAATTCAATCCCTTACCGAGCTTAAAGATATGCGCAGAAACATGAACCAGGCCCTTGATCAGGAAAATTTCGATAAAACCCTTTTGTATGCCCGATCGATAGACCTCAAAGCAGAAAAAATGAAGAATCGGATACCGGCACTAAGGGGTGAAATGGAGGAAATATGAGCAGAGTCATTCAAATGCCGACAGATTATGAATCTGAATCATGGTATCGCAGTTTATCTCTAATAGATCTAATCGGAAGGATCGTATATTTCGCTGATCCTCGCGCACTGGCGGAATTCCACAGCAATCGGGCAGTGTTCAGCTATAACCGCAACCCTATGTTATGCATTAAATTTCTGGACAAACTCCGGGAAAGTGCTGCAAGAAGCGGATGGCCGGCGAATAAGGCTTTAGAGGTAGCCGACATGGCGTATGATCTCACAGTGGACAAATTCAACAACTTGCCCAAAAAAATCGAATTGAGGATAGCCGATAAGAAAAATGCTAAAAATTTGAAGCAAGGACCAGACTGTCTCCTGTATTATAGAGCATTCCTTGCATATATAAAAAAGCCATTTGAAAAAAAGCGCCCAAATGGTCAAATAGAAGAAGAGGAACGAGCAGCAAAATCCATGCAGCACCTGGTCAGGCGTCAATTTTACTTCTCATGTCTTGAAGCGGAAAGAAAATTTAATCCTTTCCGGTCCCGATATTATTGGGATATCCAGGGGGAAAAAATATGTGTCTGGTTGCCGGTTTCCCTTAAAGGTCGCAAGCGCCGAGTGTGGTTGGAAAACAATATCGATGATCCGGACCCGTTTCAGCCCGAAGAACGCAAACGGATTCAAACGATCATAGACCGGAAACTGATTCAGGAAGGATTTGTCCCCCTCGATGAAAAGGTGCGTAAATCAAAAAATCAAGAACATGAATTCTGGTCTGATTCAGATGAAGAGTTTGGAATTTCGCTTGCAAATGCAGTTGCAGAGGAAAAGGCAGTGAACATTAAAAAACAGCGTCCGTCTGTTAAGGCACTCGGTGAAGATGAGCTTAAACGATTGATCCTGCGTATTTTTAATGACATCGAAAGTGGCGAATATAAAGACGGCAAGGTGGCTAAAGAATTTGGCTTTTCCAAAGCGACTTTCAGCCGGTTTGCCGGCAGCCGATGGCATCAGACAGGATCATCTGTTCCTGATTTATGGTTAAACACGGCACAGGTCTTATCCAATCACAACACTTTTAAAGAAACGGCCAAAGACACAAGCGTCTGGAAGCAAGTAAAAGCGACACTCGGCCGGACCGCTACTGACAAAGGAAAGGAAACCAATCATGACTAAAGACATGTTCTTTCTTAAAATAATAGCTGATGCGCTTAGCCAACCAAACCCGAAAGAAGCGATTAGAAAGGCTTTTAACAAGATAACACTACTGGGTTCGCAGCCGGAATATAAACAAGGATTTTTGCAGTTTCAGCAATTTATGTCCGAAGTAGATAAAAACTGGGGAACACATTCGATTGAGCCAGAGGACATGGTACTCGGCATTGTTCGGGAACTGGCATTGCAGCTGGCCACCGGGTTATTTGAAGGCAGCAGACAGCAAGAACAAGCCATAAGGGATCTTATAATGTCAAACCCTCACTGGCGGGATGAATTTGAGAAACTATGCCTTGAAGCATCGAAATCTGAAGCGCCACTTTCAAATTTGGAGATCGTTCTCGAACGAAACGAAGAAAACATGGATTCGATCCCCCTTGAGAAACTGCCTGTCGTAAAAAAGATCGCGCACGTTAAACCCGGTCACTTTATCGTCAAACTGAGCACCGGACGGATCCTGTGGCAGGGAGATTTGGCTGAAAAGGATCTCCTATGGGCCAAAGCTTTTCCAGAACAGTATTTTGAGCTTGCGGCCGATACCGGAGATACGGATCAACCGGTTACAAAGGAATTAAGACTGCTGAATGATGAATTGATCATCCGCGTTTTCCCCGGGATCGAAAGCGGGCGTCTTGAAATTAAAGTCAGGGAGGGAAAACTTGACTGATATTGAAAAAAAAACGGCATATACAGGAAGGGCAAATACGGTTCTTGTTTTTGATCATGGGCAAGACTGCACAGCCGTTATCACATCTTTAGGCGCCCGGGTGTGTGAACACGAACACAAAGAACGCATCCGGTTTACAGGTACGGTCACTTTTTCTGAAAAAACCGCCAAACATGTTCGGGAAATGATTTTACCAGTGGCTGATAGTATCTTAAATTCCTTAGATTTACCTGAAAAATGTTTCGAGATTTCTGCTGTCAACATAGGTGCTGCATCCGTAAATGACATCGGTTTAAATATATCCGGTTTTTCAGCTGATGTTCCGATGTTATTGGCCATTTTGTCAGCAGTGCTGCAAATTCCGATTTCTGACGGCCTTGTTTCAACCGGCCACATTGCTTCTCCTGATGGGCATATTACAATGGTTAAAAACATACCTGCAAAGCTGAATGCAGCTGTTAAGGCCGACTCGATTGATACATTTATCTATCCATCCACCGATCCGGACAGTTCTCTTGATAATCTTACCCCGGAAGAGAAAAACCGTATAGTCGATGCTGTCGCTATGGCCAAGGGAACTATAAGGACGGTTGCAGTTAGCGACATAAACGAATTGGTCCGGGAAGTTTTCACCAAAGATCAGATGGCACTGGCTAGCCTCAGACACGGATTCTATAATGCATCCAATGTCCCATCGATAGGAGACACACCAAGCAAAAAGACGGTTGAATATTTTACAAAAAACAATGAAAAACGATTCCTTGAAGCCTTGGAGCACAAACTGCTTGCCGGTAGAGGCGATGACGCAAAGGGATTTTTACTGTCTTATGCCGGGTTTTATATCCCTCGAAAAGTCTACCCTGAAAGGATCGGCAACGAGCTTTATAAACTCGTCCATGCCCTGCCGCCTGTAACACGTCGCCTCAAACTAGATTTTCCATTACTGCCTATGTCCGAATGCATACAACTCAGTCAATTTGCTAAAGAATCAGATCATGGTGACGTACTTTTGCTCTACAAAGCCACTTTCGGTGAAAAAACACCGCAATTAATAACAGCCGAAACGGGGTTAGATAAAGATCCTGCAAGTGACCGGGATAACGATAAACTCCAATTGATACTTTCTCAAATAGATGCCGAAGCCCTTACAAGGCAGATCAGTTTGCCCATTGACTCGGCTCGCGCCGCTTATATTATGGATTCGGTAATCACCGATTCCTTTGACAGGTTCAATGACACGTTAACCTCTTTCTATTTACATCTTTTGCGTCATACCCGAACCGTGTCCGATCCGGTTGATTCAAGCGTTGTGGGGGCTGAGGCATTTGCGCTTGCTGAAAGAGCGTTTTTAAAAAAAGGAGGCTTTCAAGCTGCTTTCACTGAGGCCAGAACCGCAACAAAAGGTGGGTTACGCCTTGTTTTCGATACGATTACGGATCAATTCAAACGTGAACAGCACGAAAAACATATCGATCATATATTGAAGTTGACCATGGACCCCCTGGACTGGGAGGGAAAGGTTGCTTTAATGCAGAATATTTTAAAGTGGCTGACACCTTATCTTCCTAACGATATAGTGTCCCAGCCACCGGAACGATTTGCCGCCCATTATGAGACCCTCATAAAGGCTTATGTACAGTCCATGGACCAAATAAAAGCACTTTTTCATTCACTTTAACAGAAAGGAGATTTCTTATGGCTTCAATTGAAAACCTTTTATCCGAATTAGACGAAAGAACAATTGCCCAAAGGATCGGAATCCCTCATGATGAAGCACGCATGCGGTATTACTTAAATTCCAATACCGTTCGCAGTTTTGATGAGTTCACCGAGGCTATAGGCCGCTACTATAATTACCAGTTTACCACGTGCGTTTCAAATGGCGGCAATTTGGCGGCATCCGAAGCAACCGGCCGCGCCAAGGAAATGATTAAAAGTGAATACCACCGTAAAGGAGATATAGAAGCAGCATACAACGACGCCCATGACGGCACCAATGGGGGGATGCTAATGGTTCTTGACATCATTGCCGACGGCTTGAAAGCCGAGTCGGTCGAGCGTTACATTCGTGATGTTTTTGATCGCCATGTAACACCGAATTCCTGGGAGCAGAAAGTGGAAATGATCCGCCTGTTCATAGACCGCTGCAGCGTTCATCTATCCTCTTCGATCCGTTTCGACCAGCCGGAGCGGTATGCACACAAATATGAGGAACTGATCCGCTCTTATGTGACGGCCCTTAAACAGACATCGACCATTTTTCGGAGTATATAAGGAGGTCTCAGTGAAAACTAAATTAGATAATCTTTTAGAAAGCATTGATCCGGCACGAACGATTGACCAGGTCTCGGCTCGCATAGATGACGCTCTCAACTCATTTTCGGCAAAATCGGGCATTATTAAGGACTGGGATGAGTTTAGGAAACTATTTTCAACGTTTTTCAGGCACCTCGAAAACCATGTCTTAAGGATTCACACGTTTCGCTCACCAAACCCCGACATCGATTGGGGTCATTGTTGCAAACACCTGAAAAATAAATATGGAATAAACGGAGAAAAGGCCGCCTTTGAGATGGTAAGGACGGGCACACAAGGAGGGTTTTACAAAGTGCTAAAGGAAGTCGCGGGACAAATGAAAGAGGAATATGCAGGAAATGAAATATCGTCCAGGATAAACCATTTTTGGAATGCCCTTTCAGTCGATGAAATGATAGAAGCTATCGAGGAATACATCGAAAAATATGGCCACCTGTTACCTTCGGAACTAACTGAAGGAAGTGCGGGAAGGATCAAGATGAATTTTCCGAAAGTCCTTAAGGAACATCCCCGTCTTATCAAAAGGATGAGAAATGTCGGCCGGGGTACGTACAAATAATGATGCTATGAACCTCCCCGCGGCAAGCCGCGGGGTATCTTCAAAGGTAAGATCCATTTTATCGCAGCAAGCTGCGGGGTATAAGTTCCGAGCTTCGCAATAAAAAATCTTAGATGTATATCAAAGACAATGAAACCAGAATGCGGTGATTGCAGTCTGCCTCCTAATCCGAACAACTCCACAGCTAAAGATTAACATTTACGGTAAAACAAATTGTGAAACAATCCCCCCTATTCCGCCGCTTCAATTCATAGAAAGGTGAATAACGGCATAAACTGGGGGATATTTTGTCTATTGAAACGGCAATAATTTCAAGATCGCAGCATCATGTGGTTGCATCCAAGGTACAATCGTTGATTGCCGAAGAAGTGCATAAGGGATGCCTTTCGGATATTTCACAAAGCCCGGTTTCACTTGAACCGCATTTCGTTCCAATCAGCAACATTAAGGAAATCCAGTATCCCCACCATAAAACAAACTGGATAGCTGAACCCCCCGCCCCAGTCGAAGATTTGATGCGATACCAGGTCTGGATATCGCCCAATCAAGAATTTAACTGGAACCATTCCGAGCTTTTTTTAAAACAGCTTCAGGCTGCAGCCTATCGGGTTGGGTTTGAAGTGTCCGGTAATAGTGAGGCTATAACCATAAGCTTTCTTTGTCACCGTACTGATCAGCCCATACTAAAAGCAGCTTTTGAGGGAGAATTCGATTTCTGCGAATTGACGGTCATGGAAAAGGTCCCTTTGTCCATTCTGCCTGAGAAAAACTGGACAAACATACACTTTCGAGACTATTATCCGCCCCCTCCCTATTCACATCTTCTGACCCGCCCACCGGAGTTGCAAAGCTCTCCTTTAAAATCATTGTTTGTTGCGATGGCCTCGATCAAGCCACCGATTTTTGGGATCTATCAAGTCCTTTTCCAGCCAGTGCCGCCTGAACACAACTGGCACAACAACGTTCAGACACTCTTAGACATTGAATACACGATGAAACTATTTCAAGACGGACTCCACAACTCTCCAAGATACAATCAACAGACCCCATCAGGGGATTTAAAACAGATGGCCTCGGAGGTTGAAAATAAAGCCCACAACGATAAGCCGTTCTACTGCATGGCATTACGGGTCGCCGTCATCGGTTCTGATGATAAAGACAATATTTTAAGTTCTTTATCCACCTTCACCAGTTTATTTCAACACGGCGGACGCCCCTTAAACTATCTGACCGATCATGAATACTTAAAAAAATTTTCAGCCGATCAAATTCGAGATATGTTTATGCAGGGCTTGACTTACAGACCTGGTTTTTTGGTCAATTCTTTTGAGCTTTCCGGCCCGGTCCATACCCCGTCTTTAAGTGTTAGTGAACACCGCCCCATTCCCCTTGAGGGACTGGAAACACTTCCGGGGCGCAACTCTGAACTCTTGACCGGTACCTGGATCGGAAATTGTGTCAATGCCGGAAATATAGAACCTGTGTGCATACCAGATCTGCTGCGAACCAAGCATAGCCACCCAATCGGTCGAACCGGCACAGGAAAATCGACGCTTTTAGAGCACATGGTTATAAGCGACATCAAGAAAGGCGATGGGGTGGCAGTCCTTGATCCTCATGGTGATTTTGTAGAGCGGCTGTTACGGCTCATCCCCGAAGAGCATGTCGAGCGGGTCATACACTTTGATCCTGGCGATTCCGATTGGGTGCCCCTTTGGAACCCGATAAAACAGATGGTTCCGGGTCAAGACATCGGCAGGACGGCTAACGACATCGTACAGGCCATTCAAAGTTTTGTTTCCAGCTCGGGGTGGGGGGATCGGCTGGAGCATCTCTTGCGTAACATAATCTTTTCACTGATTCATCTGCCCGACAGCACTTTTCTGGATCTTTCAAACCTTTTGCGAAATAAATCTAATGAAAGCAAGGTGCTGTGCAGGAAGATATTAGAGGTTCTGGAAAATGAAACCGCACGGCAATTTTGGTTATACGATTATGAGAATTACAGAAAAGAGGATTTCGGACCGCCAAAAAACAAGCTCAGTAAGCTTCTTGTTACGGGATCCGTCTCTTTGATGCTTTCCCAACCGGAAACCCGATTAAATTTTAGAAAAATCATGGATGAAGGTATGATCTTTCTTGCAAACCTTTCCACCGTAGACACAATGCTTCGAAGTGTCCTGGGCAATTTCATACTCTCAAATCTACATATAGCCGCTCTGAGTCGCAGCAGTATCCCTATCGATGAAAGAAAACAGTTTCATATCCATGTTGATGAGGCTCATCGGTTCATGACCGATACGATTGAAGATCTGATTGCCGAAACCCGAAAATATAAGGTCAGCCTGAACCTGGCCCACCAGTATATGAGCCAATTCGGAAAGCGGAAATCGGATGCATTATCCAGCGTCGGGTCATGCATAATATTTAACGTTGATAAAACCGACGCAGGTTATCTGGCCAAGGATCTTAGGGGAATGGTAAAGGCAGATGACCTCATTTCACTTGAAGTCGGAGAAGCGATAGCACGCATAGGCACAGACGTCGTTCGGATAAAGACCCGGTCTCCGCTTATAGCACCGGCTGATAACTTCCGGAGTCGCATTATCGAAGAGTCTCGGAAAAAATATTATAAGCCCGCAAATGAAATCAAAAAATGGATCGGGCGTCGCAATGAGAGGTGGTCTTCATCATTTTCACCTCTCGTTACCCCACCCGCAAACAGCTCAAAAGGCGATATTGAAGAGTTTGCCTATGATGAATTCTGACATACGGCTTGACGCAGAAAAGATAGTCGAGAAGGTATTTAATCTCATTGACGAGCAATATCTTAACCATTTAATAGATGCTCCCATCGGTAATGCGGCCGACGGTTTTGTGTTTAAACAGACGGATCCGGTTACATACAAAGACTTTATCCATGCAGCCAGTACCTTTGTCCGTCACCTCTATAAACACGGCCTTGGTGTAAGGCAGACATTGTCAGACTCACAATCACGCACCGAGGCATTAACCATTTTAGAAAAAGGTTACCAGGGCCCGTATGGCCGTGGATGGTATGCCGCGTTTTTGGACGCTTCACGTTCCAAATTACATGGACTTGAATTTGTCCTTTCAAAAATGGCTGAAGTCATCAAAACTTCGGCAAGAGAAAAACACCTCGCTTGGGTATACTCCAGCCAGATAAGCTTTGCCGGCTGGCCAACCCGATGCATGATCGTAAAAATCCTGCTTGAACGTTGGGAACCTTTCTTGAGCCCACATATTCTCGGATGCCCCTCCCCTCAACTCGCAGACCACCTGCCCGAATTAATCAATATTCTGCGTTCCTCAGATGCTCTGGTAGACAATATGCTGGGTACTGATACCATTTTAAATGGATTTTGAAACACCCGGTTAAACTCTGCCGCTATTCCTGGTGAAGGCAACGGAAATTGCCTTGATCAGCACCGGCTCCATTTTGATCGAGCCGGTGAAATTGTAAAGAATGGGCGGTAGAAGCATGAGGAAAACAGCAGACAAGCTTAAAATTTACAGCGACATGTTTACTGGCCTTACAAACGCCTACGGGACATATAATTCTGACTCCGGTCGAGCTTGTCAGGTAAAAGAAAAAGTTACCGATAAAGTATTCCTAAATCACCTTAAAGGCCAAAAACCATACGGCGTATACCTTTTAGTAAAGGATCGGACGCGTGCCATTGCAGCTGATTTCGACACAAAAACCCGGTTGACACCGATGGAGTTTGTAAATGCCGCAAAGCACTATGGAATTTCGGCTTATATCGAAATTAGCAAATCAAAGGGGCATCACGTGTGGATTTTTTTTGAAAAGCACGGAGTGCTCGCTTCGAAAGCGCGTATGGTGGTGCGACATATCCTTGTTGAAATGGATGCTCTCGATACGGAAGTTTTTCCTAAACAGGATGTGCTCGATACAAACGTTTCCTACGGAAATTTCATTAATGCACCGCTTTTCGGTGCGTTAGTTCCACAAGGAAAAACTGTCTTTGTCGATCCCGCAACGTTTAAACCGTATCCAGATCAGTGGGACTTTCTGGAGTCAGTTGAGAAGGCAAATGAATCCATATTGGATGATATCATAGAAATAAATGATTTAACCCCTGCCCCAACGAGTCAACCCACGCATGTTAGCTCTGATAATGAAACCTGGAAATCCTTTAGCCTTCCCCCCTGCGCTCAAAAAATGTTTCAAACCGGTGTGTCGCAATTTCAGAGGGTGAGCTGCTTTAGGTTGGCGGTCCATCTCAAAAGATTGGGACTGCCAAATGATATCGCCACCGCCGCACTCAAGACTTGGGCACAGAAGAACCATCCGGAGGGCGACAAAAAAGTTCTTACAGAGCTCGAAATCATGGACCAGGCATCGCATGCGTTCAAGATGAACTATCGGGGATACGGTTGCGGGTCTGCGGCAATAACGCCTTTTTGTCAGTCAGACTGTCTGGTGAATAAGCTGAGAAAAAAGGATGATTCATGATTGTCCTCTTTAAAAACAAGATGTTTTATTAAACGAAATCAGGATATTAACCATGGAAGAGTATCTAACTGTAAAGGAATTGAGCGACAAAATTAAGTTCTCAAAGCAGAGCCTATATAATTTAATCCATAAAGGGACCTTTATTCTCGGTAAACATTATCTGAAGCCGACACCCAAAAAAGTGTTATTCAAATGGTCAGAAATACGGTCATGGATGGGAGATGATTTGTATTCTGACAATGTCACCCCCTCTGAATCTGATGATTCTAAAACAATTTCAGAACATTCCGATTATCCGAGACCCGGGAAGCCTTTGAGTTTGATAAATATATAATGGATAAGCCCTTTTATTTGGGTCGGCTTCCTGATAATTAGTCCTTGGTGAAAATCAGCGGAAGGGGGTGGTTCATGAAAGGGACATAAAATGGCTATTATGATCGACTCACAAGCTAAAATTATTGAATTCACTCGAAGTAAAAAACAAAGCGAAAAATCGCGAAAGTGCGGGACGAATCGCAACAAAGAAGGTTCTGTTAGAAAGGTTAATGGGAAAGTTTACGTTGATTTTATCTATTTAGAGGAAAGAGTCAGAGAATCTGCCGGACTTCCTTGGACTAAAAAGAACGCTAAACAAGTAAGGGAACAGCTCGACAAGATCATTGTTGAAATAAATTCGGGGACTTTCAGGTTTTCTAAGGTTTTTCCGAAAAGTAACAAGGGCGATTTTTTTACCGAAAAAGAGTTGCAGGTGTTCGGGGGAAACAAAAGGCCCGAACAGGTCCTCTTCGGCGACTATGTCTGGACCTGGTATGATTTGCTCAAGGACTCAGGGCGGGTTGAAGAAAGAACACTCTGGGGCTACAAAAGCCTCATCAACCGGTATCTGGAGCCTTATTTCGGGAAAATGCCCTTTGCAACTCTGAACAAAAGCACATTCGATAAATTTGTCTCCTGGGGCAAGAAGCAAAAGTTTCGCAATAAAACCATTAGCAATAAAACCGTCAATAAGGTCCTTGTCCCGATGAAAATGATTTGCCGGGATGCATCCATCGAATATGGATGGGGCAGCGTTTACAATCCATTTTTCGGTTTTAAGAAATTACCTGAAGACGATTCATACGAGAAGCTGTCTCCTTTTCCCTTACATGAACAGAACAAGATCATCCAGAAGCTCCCCGATCACTGGAAACCGTATTTTGATACCGCATTTAAAATCGGTTTACGACAGGGGGAACAAATTGCGATTAAACCGGACGATATAGACTGGTCAAAAGACTTGCTTCACATCAGACGGGCAATTACACGCGATGAAAATGGAAAAATCATGGTTGGAAAAACAAAAAACAAGTATAGCCGAAGAACAATCAAGTTGATCCCGGTTATGAAAAATGCTCTGGAAAAGCAGCAAAAAATCTATGATCAGTTCAAGTGTAACTATTTTTTCTGCTCTCCAATGGGGAAAATGATTGATACGAGCCATCTGAGGAGGCGAGTATGGAAACCCGTTCTGAAAAAGGTCGATTTTGACTACAGAGAGATGAAACAGACCCGGCACAGTTTCGCGACCAACGCCTTGAGTTGCGGTGAAAATCCCCTTTGGATTGCAAGGGTCATGGGGCACCGTGATACCGACATGATCATTAGGGTGTACAGCAAATACATCGAAAAATTCAATGGCTTTCAGGATGGGAATAACCTGAACGACTTTTACCAGGGAAACACCAAGAAGGATGAGTAAGGATAGGTAAAGGCAAATTATGGCAAAATTATGGCAAAAACCTCCCAAAACGCGAAAAAAGCTTAACTCAGCGGAGCTAAACTTTTTTCTAACCTACCGTTATTACTATTGTTTTTGTTGGTGCGCCCGGCAGGATTCGAACCTGCGGCCTACGGATTCGTAGTCCGGCGCTCTATCCAGGCTGAGCTACGGGCGCACAAAACTTAAACGGGGCTGCCGAACGCTTGTTCGGTGTCGATTCAACTGAGACGTACTCTTTAAATCATGGACATGTATTTTGTCAATAGAAAGTCACATCAACTTAATTTCACTCATGGGTAAAGTTACATACAGGTTATTTTACTCACAAAAGATCTTTTATTGATTTACGATCTGCATCGACATATGGTCGGCATATGGAATCTGATCATCTGGCCTTTATGAAAATAGCCGTTTCAGAGGCAAAAAAAGCGGTACGGATTGCCGAAGTTCCGGTGGGGGCTGTGCTTGTATCCGGCTCCGGAGAGATACTTTCAAGAGCGCATAATCAGACCATCCGGATGTCGGACCCAACCGCCCATGCCGAGATTCTTGCGATACGGCAAGCAGCCGATAAAATTCATAATTACAGGTTGTTAAATACCTATCTTTATGTTAGCGTCGAGCCTTGCGTCATGTGCATGGGGGCGATTGTCCACGCACGGATTGCCGGCGTGATATACGGAGCGGATGATCCGAAATGGGGGGCTGCAGGTTCGGTCTACGATTTTATCGGAGACAATAGGCTGAATCATCAGCCGGTGATCATCAAAGGGGTCTTAAAAGAGATATGCAGGGACTTAATGCAGGATTTTTTTAAAAAAAAACGTTAACTGAGTCAACATCATAAATACGCGTAAAATCAGTCCGAACCGACGGACGCTACCCGCTCTTAAGCGAAACTCCCAGATGTAGGGTTGGTCTTTTATCCGGGAGCGGTTTGCGGGTTTTAAAAGGAGAATGAAGTGGCAAATATCGTAATTATCGGTACCCAGTGGGGAGATGAGGGCAAGGGCAAGATCGTCGATCTTTTGGCAGAACATTCCGATCTGGTGGTCCGCTTCCAGGGCGGAAACAACGCCGGCCACACCATGGTGGTAAACGGGAAACAGTTTATCAGCCACCTGGTCCCCTCGGGCATACTACAGGGCAAAACCTGTATCATCGGAAACGGAATGGTGGTCGATCCGGCCGTTCTTATCGAAGAGATGGATTATCTGATCGGTGAAGGCATCCCGGTAAATGAAGATAATCTAAAAATCAGCGACAAGGCACATCTGATCATGCCGTATCACAAAGCCATCGACGCCGGCAGAGAGGCCATGAAGGGGGATAAGAAAATCGGCACCACCGGCCGGGGCATCGGCCCCTGTTATGAAGACAAGGCCACCCGCAGGGGGATTCGGTTTGTGGATCTTCTGGAACCGGAAGTGCTCAGGGAAAAGGTAAACACCCTGCTCCACGAAAAAAATTTCTACCTTAAAAACTATCTGTCTTCAGACACGATGAATACCGATGTCATCATCGATGAGTGCACCGAGATCGCCAAACGCCTGGAACCGCACATCTCAAACGCTTCGGTCACCATCGATGAGGCTATAAGGGGAGGTGGCCAGGTCCTTTTTGAAGGCGCCCAGGGAACGCATCTGGATATCGATCACGGTACCTATCCTTACGTAACATCCTCAAATACCGTGTCTGCAAACGCCTGCTGCGGATCCGGGGTAGGCCCCAGAGCCATATCGGGGGTTGTCGGTATCGTAAAAGCCTATACCACCCGTGTGGGTGCCGGCCCTTTCCCCACGGAACTAACAGACGAAACCGGTGATTTTATCCAGAAAAAAGGCGCTGAATTCGGGGCCACCACCGGCAGAAAAAGACGATGCGGCTGGCTGGATACCGTTATTTTGAGAAATGCGGTCCGACTGAACGGGTTGACCGGTGTTGCCATTACAAAACTCGATGTGCTCGGGGGGCTTGATACCCTGAATATATGTACCGCCTATGAATACCGGGGCAAAATGCTCAAGGAATTTCCCACAAGTTTAAAGGTATTGGCTGAAAGCAAGCCTGTCTATGAAGCCCATCCCGGCTGGGAAGAGGACATTTCAACGATCCGCAGCGAATCGGATCTGCCCCAGGATGTTAAGAATTACCTCAGGCGCATCGAGGCACTCATCGAAACGCCCATCGATATTATCTCCATCGGGCCCGGAAGAGAAGAAACCATCGTGGTGCGAAACCCGCTTACATGATATTTTTTGATTGACAATTACGGCCCTGTGGCTTAAAAACATTTTTTTGATGTCGGGACGTGGCTCAGCCTGGTAGAGCACAGCGTTCGGGACGCTGGGGTCGCTGGTTCAAATCCAGTCGTCCCGACCAAATAAAAATCAAGTAGCCGGTTCTGATTATTCAGAACCGGCTATTTTTTTTCGAAAATGTTTTGGCATCCGCGACATCCGAACTCTTAGGGCATTCCCGGCCGGATACCACGATTCGTATTTATGAACATACAGACACCCCTATGCATCGCGCAACCGCCGAAAAGCTGCCTAAGCTAGGAAAATAAGAAAACGAAAATACAATATTGGTGAGACAACACATCGTATCGAAATCGTAATTTTCAGCCATGAATAAAAAGGGAGTGAGTACCTTTGAAAATTTCCTCTGCATGCAAAAATTTAGGCTGGGCTGCAGTGATCAAACCTTGGACCGCACCATCAGCACTGAGGCAGATGCATTATTGGCCACTTTGTCAGGCAAAGAACCGAAGAGCCACTGGCGCAAGCCCCATTCATTCGACGCTCCAATGATGATGAGATCATAATCGACTGCGGCATTGAGGATGGCATTGCTGACGTCGGTGTCGATTACGGCGGAAATTTCAGCAGTAATGCCTGCTTCTCTAAGGGCGTCGCCTGCGAATTCTTCGGCCAGACCCTGGAAAAATTGCAGGCTGTCGTGATCGAATTCCGACTTGGCGGCGGAATACCCTTGGCCAACCTGAACCGCCATGGCCGTAACGGTGGCTCCCAATTGCTTGGCCAAAAAACCGGCCACTCTTAATCCCAGCTTTGAATGCGGGCCGCTTCCAATAGGCACCAGAATACGGTGGATCGTATTCAGCCCATTATCCTTGAGCACCAATACATCGTGATTGGCAAGTTTAACCACACCGGCAACATTGGTGCCGCGTTTAGAAGAGTTCTGAACCTCACCAGTCCATCCCATGAGGATCAAGTCGGGTTGTTCTAAATCAGCAACGCTGACGATGGCCGATGGCACATTGTGGGCGACCAAGATATTGGCGCGGGCACGTATCCCCTTTTCGGCGGCATGTCTGGATGCAACGTCCAAGATTGTTCCCTGTTCTATCCGCTTCTGCTCAAATTCCATGCGACCCGCCTCAAGTGGTGTTTGCACCGGAACGCTCACTACATGGGCGAGATGCAGTCTTGCTCTTTTGGCCTTGGCCAATGCCGTTCCCACCATGAGCAATGATCTCTCCGTCTCAGGATTTGACAATGGCAGAAGAATAACAGGGAACGCTTTGCGCCGGGCCGCCGCATAATCTTCAGCCCTGGTCACAAGTGGCTCAATAACTTTCTGCTTCCACAGCTCGTTGGATGCGCCCACCAGTTGTGTGTGTTTGCGCAAAAAAAGGACGTACCAGATCAGGGTCCCGGCGATGATGCCCAATCCGATCAGAATCGTCGGCCGGCTCGTGATGCCCATCACAAAAAGGCAACCCAACAACCCTAGGATGGGTACCGCCGGGTACAGCGGGGTCTTAAAGCTAGGCTTGTACCAGTCTAATTCCGCATGCCGCATGACCATGCAAGCCAGAGAGATGAAAGCATAGAGCAAAAGGCTCAGAAATGCGCCAACCTCTGCGATAAGCTCAAGATGAGATCCTAAAACTACCAGCAAGATCATGGTCAGTCCGCCGGTCACAACAATGGATCGATAAGGTGTCCTGAATCGAGGATGGATTTGATTGAACCAATCGGGCATAAGGTGGTCCCGCCCCATGGCGAAGCTGATCCTGGAGGCGGCCATTATGCTGGCATTGGCCGAAGACACGGTGGCAAAAATGCCACCCATCATTAACAAAGAATAACCAGTTTTGCCCATGAGCATTCGGGCTATTTCCATTAAGACAGTCTCGGTGGCCATGCTGGGATCGTCGTAACGGAGCACTCCGACAATGCAAAATTCGACCAGGCAATATATCACCGTCACAATGACAACCGAACCGACCAACGCAATCGGAAGATTACGGGCTGGGTTTTTTATCTCCTCTGAAACCGCGGCAATTTCAGCAAAACCCATAAACGTTATAAACAGCACAGGTGTAACCATAAAAAATCCCGAAATGCCGATCTCGGGGGGTATCAATGGAAACACGTTCTCCATGTCAACGGAAAACATGGCTCGCACAAAAAAGACGGTGAGAATAATGAGAAGCGCTGCTACGATGATGTTCTGGGTGCCACCCGTCTCTTTGGCGCCGATGAAATTGAGCCCTGTGAGCAAGCCTGTCATAATCAGAGCCAGCCACACGTGGGGTATGGGCAAGACATCCGCTACATAGTATCCGAAACCGATCATATAGAAGGCCGAGGCGAATATAAGGCTCAGCCACAAACACCACCCCATAACCGTACCCATCATCGGGCCGAAGGACCTCACAATGAACAGGTAACCGCCCCCGGCCAAAGGCATACCGGTGGCCAGCTCGGACATGCAGAACGCGATCAAGATGGCTACCAGACCGCAGAGGGCAAACGAGAGCACCACAACGGGTCCGGCCTTGGCTGCGACAATGCCTGGCAGCACAAAAATGCCCGCACAGACCATGGTGCCGATTCCAATCGACAAAGCTGCCCCGAGCCCCAGCTCACGCGCCAATTGCGTACTCGTATCGGAGTTTGGCATATCTCCATTTAGATTCTCGGCCATTCGCGAATCTCCTTCATAAATAAATTAAAAATTGACATATCCTCTCAACAGTTAAGATATAAGTCAATTTGCAATTTTTCGCCCCCGAATAAAAAAGCTCTTGATGAAAATTTAAACCCCCAGAGGTTTTATCAGTAACACCATTTGGCAGTATCCTTTCATCGTTAATTCAAGAATGTGCAGGTTATGTTGTTGTTTTTAGAGGCTCAAAACCGAATTTTAGTGAAACTGAATCTATACCAATAATCTGGATATTGTCAATTAAGACTGGCTTGTCTATATTTTTTATCTGGAAAGTGACTTGACACAATGAGGAACGATCCAAGATGCATCGATCTACGTTCAATACTTTTATCTATCTTATATGGGGTAAATGTCCTGTAGATATAGGATATGGGCGATATGGAAACCGGCAAAAGACTGACAAAACAAAAGTATTGTCAATAAAAGCAGCGTTTTTTTTATCTTATATCAATTATTTATATAATGAATAAGCCGAACATTCGGATTAACTCTGATCCAAAAGGCTGGCGCCTTTTGTCCAGGTTATCCGCTCCGTTCGGCATCTGACTGTTTCTCTTTTAAAGCCATAATAAGTCCGAGTACCAGCAGGGTCTCGTTTCCATGGTAGATATATTTTTTCACCATACAAGGCGGACAGGTTCCCCGCCCCTTGGGGCGTTAAAATAATTTCCGATGGATACCCCGTAGCTTGTCGCAGCAAAGCGAAAATCCCGCTCATCGGGGCTGCGGGATAGTTCATTGAAAATGATAGATTTAAAATGATGTTTACTTAGAAGTGTTTTTTCGATATAGGGTATGATCAATTTGTAATCGGCAAAAGCGTTGACATAACAAGGGTTATTATCAATAAAAATGTCGATATTTTATATTAATATCAATCATTTTTAAGCGGTATTTTCGTTCGGGACGATGGGGTCGCCGGTTTAAATCCGGTCGTCACGGCCAATCTATAAATGAACAACCCGCTTTTTTCAATCCTGTGAAAAGCGGGTTTTTTGTATCGGTGACATCATGAGCGATGAAGAAAAAGGCACGGATGCCGTTTCGCTGACAAAGAAAGAACGGTTTGCACTCTTATCGGGTCTTACCGTGGCTCACGGTATCTTTCATTTCATGTCCCAGAGTTTTTCGGTGATGCTGCCGGCCATCAAACAGACCTTCGGCATAACCCCCATTAAGATCGGGGCAATTATCACCGTTAAGGAACTGGCAGCCGGCCTGGCATCTCTTCCCGGCGGCATGCTCTCAGATTACCTGCGGCGCTACAGAATCACCATCATGGCCGCATGCATGGTAGTCTTCGGACTCGGCTGGCTGATTATCAGCATATCCCCGGTCTATTCCATGCTTCTTTTGGGAATGGTCGCCCTGGCCATGGCAGGCTCCATCTGGCACCTTCCGTCACTGGCTGAAATTTCCGTCCACTTTTCAAAACAACGCGGTGCAGCCCTTGCCATACATGGCGCCGGCGGAAGCATCGGAGACATTTTCGGGCCCGTGACCACCGGTCTCCTGCTGGGTGTCCTGTCCTGGAGGGGTATTATCTCCATCTATGCCGTAATCCCTCTGATCATGGCGGTTTGGGTCATCTGGGCCTTTAAAAAGGTGGGTGCGGTACAAGCGGAAAAGACAAATACTCCCGCCCGGGAAGGTCAATTTAAGGAGCAGCTTAAAACAACCCGGGGGATACTAAAGCACACGCATATCTGGCGGGTAAACATCGTGGCCGGTTTCCGGGGCATGTGCTTTGATATTTATGTAACCTTTCTACCCTTGTTTATGAAAGAAGAGCTGGGGTTGAGCGCAAAGTCCATCGGATTTCATTTCGGCCTGCTCTGGACGGTGGGAATCATCGCAAGCCCTCTGATGGGCCATCTTTCAGACCGGCTGGGAAGAAAAGCTGTGCTGATCCCCGCCCTGCTCTATTCCTGCCTGCTGACGCTTGCCCTTGCCCTTTATGGAAAGGGGATGATGTTTACGGTAATCATCGCCCTTCTCGGGATCTCCCTACGGAGCGACTATTCCATTCTTTCCGCCACCATCCTCGATATCGCAGGAAAATCCGTGGCCACCACCATGCTCGGGGTACTCTCATTTACCCGCTTTATGATGGCTGCCGCCTCACCGCTCATAGCAGGCGCACTCTATCAGGCATACGGGATGAAGGCGACCCTGTTTTTTGTCGCCGGTCTCTTTGCCGCAGCGGCAGTGGTTTTTTCCAGTGCCGACCTGAAAAAATCACCCCCTGCTGTTGATCCGGCCGATTGACCCGCCTTCGCTCTTCGAGCTACAGCGCGGATAATCCAGGCTGAGAGCATAGGGCAGAGAGCATAGAGAAAAAAAATACAGCTTATACCCTATACTCCATGCAATAGGCTCCATGCTCCATTATTCAAAGCCCATAGAACTTTTCTTGAACATATGGAATTCAAATTTGGCACCCTCTACAGCAGCGGCAATAGTCTTGTCTTTTTCAAATCAATCATGTTAGGTTGCTGAAAATTTCACAAAAAGAGGAGTCAGCCCCCCATGTCGACACGGGCAATCCAGCACCTGAAACAGAAGGGAATCCCCTATTGTGTTGCCGAATACGAACACCTTGAAAAGGGTGCCAAATTTGCAGCTCAGGCACTCGGCATGCCCCTTGAAAAAACCATTAAAACCCTTGTTGTCGATTTAGGGCGCAAGGGGCATATCCTGGCGCTGATGCCCGGCGACAGAAAATTATCCTCTAAAAAGCTTTCCCGGATTCATTCCGTAAAGCAGGTAGAAATGGTGGATCCTGCCATTGCAGAGCGTCTGACCGGCTATAAGGTGGGTGGCATCAGCCCGTTCGGCACCCAGCGAAAGCTGCCGGTCATCATGGAAAAGCGATTGTTGAAATACAGCGCCGTTGCCGTAAACGGCGGAAAACGAGGGATCATGCTGATCCTAAAACCCCATGATATCATACGAGCCGCCAATGCCACCATCGGAGAGATTTCGGAATGAATGCTGTGCACCGCAATATGTTGAGAAGTTATTTACCATTAATGAATCCAGAAAGGAACTATTCATGTTAAACCTGAAGAAAGCGCTGGCTGAGGGAAAACCGGTCTGTGGATGTGTATCGATGTCACGGAGTCCGATGATCATCGAGATGCTCGGATATACCGGATTTGATTATGTATTTATCGACACCGAACACACCCCGATTTCAAGTGATCAAACGCTGGAAAATCTGATTCGAGCCGCAGAGGCCAGCGGTATTGCACCGATCGTCCGGGTCAAAGAAAACAGAGAGCAATATATCCGAAACGCCCTTGAAGCCGGTGCGAAAGGCGTTGTCATACCGCATGTGGCCACCAGAGAAGATGCGGAAAATGCCGTGAAATTCGCCCGCTTTCCGCTACGGGGCGTAAGAGGCGCCGATCCGACGGTAAGGTCGGCAAGGTACAAATGCGGAGATTTCAGCTGGGATGCCTTCATCAAAAAAAGCAACGAAGAGGCAATGGTCATTCCGCTGTTGGAGGACAAGGAATTTTTGGAGAACCTGGATGAAATTCTGGACGTAGAAGGACTTGACGCCATATCTTTCGGACCCACCGATTACGCGCTCTCCCTGGGGTTAAATCTTCTCTACGATTTTAATCATCCCAAAATTGTGACCGCCTTTGAGGCCGTGATTGCCGGGGCAAAAAAACGAGGGCTACCGATACTGGCTGCGGTAAATCCACCAACCGTCGAGCAATCGAAGAAACTTACCGACATGGGGGTCACCTTTCAACTGTTTAATAGCGATATTTCCATCATCAGCAACGCTTTCAACACACTCATGACGGATGTGGTTTCCAAGGTTAAATAGTATCGCTGAAAACTCAAAAGTGAAAGCAGGAACATAGACATGGCCTATGACATTGTAATTAAAAATGCCCGGGTAATCGACGGTACGGGAAGCCCCTGGTTTAGGGCCGATATCGGCATTGCAGACGGAAAGATCCGGAACATGGGCATAATCCCGAAGGCGGATGCAAAACAGTTCATTGATGCCGAGGGGATGGCCGCCTGCCCGGGATTCATCGATCTTCACAACCACTCGGACATCACCGCCCCGGCCCTGCCCGGTTGCGAAAGCAACATCATGCAGGGGATAACCACTGCGGTGGTGGGAAACTGCGGCCTGTCCATGGCGCCCGTTAATAAACAAAGCATCGGTCTTTTGAAAGAATATCTCGCACCTTTTCTGGTAAAGGATTTCGATTACGGGTGGGACTGGCAAACCCTTGGCGAGTATAATGAAAATATCAACCGGACACAGATCGCCATGAATCTTGTACCATTGGTGGGCCACGGCACGCTCAGGATCGCGGTTGCCGGTTTTAAAAATGAGCCGCTCTCTGCCCAGGAGATGGAGAAGATGAAGCGGCTTCTTGCCGAGAGCCTTGAAGACGGCGCCTTTGGAATGTCTTCGGGTCTGATATACCCGCCCGGATGCTACGCACCCAGCGAAGAACTCATCGAACTGGGGGCGGTGTTGAGCGCTTACGGAAAGGTCTATACGACACACATCCGTGATGAGGCGGATCAACTCATCGAATCCGTTGAAGAGGCCATCCGGGTTGGGGAGCAAAACGGTATTCCTGTTCAAATTTCACACCACAAGGCGATCGGTGAAAAAAACTGGGGCAAGGTCCGTACAACCCTCAAGATGATGGAAACTGCCCGGAAACGGGGCGTTGACATAAGCTGCGAGGCCTATCCCTATATTGCCGGAAGCACCACCATCACCTCGATCCTTCCCATCTGGGTCATGGAAGGCGGTGTGGAGCAGATGCTTCAACGGCTCGGGCAAATCGAAATTCGCGAAAAGATTATACGAGAGCTTGAGGAATCCGGAAACGACATTAAGAGTGCCGGCTGGGACGGAGTTGTCATCGCATCCTGTCCGCCGAAACCCTCGTATGAAGGCAAATCCCTTGAGACGATCGTAGCGGAGAAAAACAGTACGGATTCTCCTTACGCGGTATTTATCGACCTGCTTCTTGAAATCAGCGGAAACAGCACGGTGGTAAAATTTTTCATGGATGAAACCGATGTAAAACATGTCCTCTCCAACCCGCTTTCTGCGATTATATCCGATTCCTGGTCCACAACACCTTTAACCGGAGGCAAACCACACCCCCGATGTTACGGCACCTTTCCTCGGGTGCTGGGAAAATACGTCCGGGAAGAGAAGCTGATGCCGCTTGAGACGGCCGTTCAAAAAATGACCTCGCTTCCGGCCTCCAAAATCGGTCTATTCGACAGAGGGGTTATAAAGAGGGGTTTGCAGGCGGATATTGTTGTCTTCGATCCGGAAAAAATCTCGGATCAGGCCACTTTTGAAACGCCACATCAATACCCTGTCGGAATTGCCTATATTATGGTAAACGGCAATATCGCCGTTGAAAACGGAAAACAAAACCCGTTGCGGTTCGGCAAGGTGCTCTCCTGCACCGATAACGGGTAAGAATCTATAGCGAAGGAGATCTACCATGACTGAAGATGCATTATTTCAAGCCTATATCGAGGCTCACCCTAAATCCCGCGTGTTTCATGAAGAGGCAAAAACACATTATGCCGGAGATGGTGTTACGGCTCATGCCCGGATGATCCGACCCTTTCGGCCGTTTATCACCCATGCCAAGGGGTCCAAAAAATGGGATGTGGACGGCCACGAATATGTCGATTACACCATGGGCCACGGCTCCATGCTCCTCGGCCACAGTCACCCGGCCGTCGTGGCCGCGGTTCAGGAGCAGGCAGCCAAAGGATTTCATTACGGAGACAGCCACGAAATGGAGATCGAGTGGGCAGCCCTTATAAAAAGCATGGTCCCTTCAGCCGAGCGTGTTGAACTATTTTCGTGCGGTCAGGAAGCCAACCTCATGGCGATCCGGCTGGCACGCATATTTACAGGCCGGAAAAAAATCCTCCGGTTTGCGGAAAACTTTCACGGCTGGGCCGACCCGGTCGTATTGCCCCCGACCTCACCCGGTGTTGTGGCGGAAGATATCACCCTGATACCCTACGATCTGGAATGGGCCGAGCGAATGCTCTCCACCGAAGAGTTTGCCATGGTCATGACCGAAGGCGGCGGCGCTCACATGGCCGGCCAGGTTCCCATCGACTTTGACTTTGTCCGTGCCCTGCCCGAAATTGCTCACAAATACGGCACGCTCTGGCATCTTGACGAGGTCGTAACCGGTTTCCGGGACCATCCCGGCGGATTTCAAGCCATGGTCGGTGTTACACCGGATCTGTCCAGTTTCGGGAAAATCGTATCCGGCGGTCTGCCCGGCGGTGTACTGGGCGGCAGGGCCGACATCCTGGCCCCCCTGGGCCTCGATGCACCGAAAGAAAACCGGGTCAAACACTCCGGAACCTGGAACGGAAACCCCATGACCTGTGCTGCCGGCATTGCCTGTTTAAACATTGTCAAAACAGGGGAACCCCAGAAAAAAGCGAACGAAATGTCTGCTCTGCTGCGTAAAAAAGCAAACAGACAGATCCAGGAGAAAGGCATCGATGCCTGGCTTTACGGAAGAAGTATCACACATTTCTATCTCGGTCCCATTGAGAGAGAGCCGGTTGACGAGGTCCACCCGCCCACCGATGATGTGGACCTTATTATGGGTAAATCGGCGGAAAAAGAACGCCTCTGTATCCATCTGCTCCATAGGGGCGTTGCCACCCTGTCGGCGCGGGTCTATGTGATGTCTGCCGTACATAGCGAGGTGGATGTCGACAAAACCGTTTCAGCGCTTATCGATTCATTGGTTGCCATGAAAGAGGAGGGGGCACTGTAAAAATTATTGATTCTTTGTTAATGGCAATTGTCTGGATTATCCGATTAGAATTAACTGTTATTTTTTTTGTACCTTAAGCAAAAAACAAAATACAAGCACCAAATAGCAAACAAATCCCAAATTACAATATTTAATGACCAGAACATTGAATCCGAATTGAAGACCCCGCAGCCCCGGCGGCGGGATTTCCGCTTCGCTCCAACAAGCTACATGGATAGCGCTCGCTATTGCGGTTCAGATCAGTTTGATATTTCAAACAAACATATTTGCGTTTGGGATTTTGAATTTCGGTCATTGTGATTTATTTGGAATTTGTGATTTGGGATTTCTCCGTTATACCAGGATTTACGACTTGTTGGGTCGTAGCCCAAGGCGAAGCCCAATTCACTCCAACCGACTTACCCGCCGGGTGGGGTGGGGTATCAGGGTTCGGGGTTCAGCCTATCTTTTTGGGGCCGGTTTCAACAGCAGGATCAACAGGGAAACAAACAGAAGCACCGCAGCATTAAATGTCCAGGCGTTGGCGTAAGATCCGGTCTGATCGAAAATCAGACCGCCCAGTGTCGGTCCGATGCTTCCACCGATTCCGGCAACAAAAAAAATAAGCGCGCCATAGGCCGACCCCAGGATGTGCCGGCCGAACCGATCCGAGATCAGGTAGGGCATCACCGGCGCCATTGACCCATATCCAAATCCATATACAAGGGCGTATAGATATAACAGCCAAACCGTATCTGCTTTCAGCAGGCAGAACATCCCCATGGACATTATAAAAAAACCGAGCGCCGCCGCATACTTTGCATCCCGCATGCGATCGCAAAGCCAACCGAAGAAAAATTTTCCGCAGCTGCTGGTAAGCCCCACCACCCCCAAGGCGCCGGCGGCTTGGACTTTCCCGATATTTAAACCCACCGCATAGGAAACCTGGTGGACAAAGGTCATCATGATCGTGATTGCGGCCAGGCTGTTGCAGATGGCCAGTAACCAGAAGCGGAAATCTCTCATTACCGGTCTTAAAGAAACCTCTTTCTGCCGGGAACCGGCCGCTGCATAATGGGGCGCATCCATTGCGGCCGTATCTCCGTCAGGCATCAACCCCATGGCTTCGGGTGATGCCTTTCCCATTAAAACCTGGGGAATGATTATTCCGAACACAAATATCAGCGTTCCAAAAAAGATAAACCCCATTCGCCAGCCATACTGTTCCACGATATACCCGGCCAACGGCGACATCACCATGGTGCCGATCCCGATCCCCATGGTCGCCAGCCCCATGGCAAGCCCCCGTTTTCTAACAAACCACTTGCCGGCAACCGCACTGCCGACGACCGCTCCGTTACAGGCAGTGCCCATGCCGCAAAGAACGCCATAGGACATATATAGCCCCAGGGGTGTTTTTACCTGGATGAGATAGTAGAAACCGATGGCGGTAATGATTGAGCCTATGGTCATCATCCATTTCGGCGCGATTCTATCCACCAACCGGCCGCATACAACACCGAATATGGCGTAAACCAGGATATTGATGGAAGCGCCCATGGAGATGACTGACATGGGCCAGCCGTATTCAACAAACATGGGGCGGACAAAGACCCCGAAGGAGTAGCGGACGCCGTAGGTGAGAAAAAGAACGAGAAAAGCCCCGAGCACAACGAACCAGCCCCAGTAAATGCTTTTAACCCGGTTTCCAATCGTCAGTCGTTTATGGGTCGTTTCCGCCACGAAATCCTCTAAGATGAAAAAAGTCTGTTTTGCTGCAAATGCCGAAATCGCTATACCATAGATTATCCTTTATAGCGAACGGCAAGCTACGATTGCAGCAATCCTCGGAAGAGGACCGAATCGGATGAGGGGTTATCCCAGGAGCAGTTCCGGCAGCCAGGTGGAAAGTATCGGAAACATGATCAGAACAATCAGCACCACAATGTCGCAGAAACAGAAGGGCCATATCCCTCTAAAAATATCCTCAAGAGATATGTTCGACTCACGCGGTATGACCCCTTTCATGGCATAGACATTTAACCCCACCGGTGGCGTGATGGCTCCGATTTCGGTCAGTTTCAACGCGATGACGCCAAACCAGATCGGGTCATAGTTGAGGCTGATCAGCATGGGAAAGACAATGGGAAGCGTCAGGGCATAGATTCCCACCGGCACCATGATCATCCCGAGAAAAAACATGATCGCCAGGATCCCGATAAGGATAAAGATTCTCGGAACATCCAGATTCTGGAGCATCATGGTCAACTCGGTGGGAAGCCGGGTTACCGCCAGGACACGGCTGTAGAAGAGTGCACCCACATTGATCAGAAACAGCATGGCAGTGGTATTGGCCGACTCTTTCATGGCGGTGACCACCAGATTCATTCGTCTAAAAGAGCCGAGAATCCAGCCGAAAAGAAGCGTGATCAGCGCACCGGCCGCAGCTGCTTCGGTGGGTGTAAAAAGACCCGAATAGATGCCGCCGAGCACCACAATGGCGATTACGATCACCGGCCACATCTGGGAGGCCTCTTTCCATCTCAGCTTGCCGGTGAGCGCCTTTTGCCCGTCACGGAGCGTAGGGGCCATATGGGGATTTTTTTTAACCCGATAGACAATTGAGATCGAATAGACCGCTGCCGTCATTAAACCCGGGATGATGCCGGCTGCAAAAAGCTTTCCCACAGACTGTTGGGTAAAAAGCGCATAAATGATCATCATCATACTGGGGGGAATCATGGAGGCAAACGTACCGGCAGAGGCGATACAACCCACGGAGAAGGTCTTGTCATAGTTTAGCCGGTCCATTTCAGGCAGCGCCATTTTTCCAAAAATTGCCGTGGTGGCGATGGAAGAACCGGATATGGCGCCGAAAACTGCACAGCTGAAACAGGTGGCCACGCCCAGGGAGCCCGGCATGCCGTAGCTGAGTGCGTTAACCCCGTTGTAGGCCCTGCGGGCGAATCCGCCCTGTGCTGCAAAAGAACCCATCAGAATAAAAAGGGGTATACAGGCCCAGGTGGGAGACGCAATGGAAAAATAAGCGACCTGTCCCAGCAGAGACAGGGAGCTGTTAAATCCAAGCAGCACAGTGCTTACCACAAGCCCGCTTAAAAGAAAGGCCAGACCGATCTGAAGTCCGCTGCCCATCAGCGCCAAGAGCAGACCGATACAGAAGATACCGCCGGTTATAAAGTCCATTTATCCTGTATACTCCTTACCCGGACATGCCGGAACCGATCAGAAACATCTTATGGTTTCTTTTTTATAAAGCTTCGGCCCACTCCAATTAGTTTGAAGTGAGCTAAAATGTGAAGTGAGCTAAAGTTGAGGAATACGCCTTTGGCGTGGCCAATATATAAAATTGATAAAATACCATAACTTTAGGCACTTTAAACTTTAGGCATTTTACACTTTCACTTTAGGCACTTTAAACTTTCCCTTTAGGCACTTTAAACTTCTTCTTTCTCAGCCCCGCCTTTTGTTTCTGCGAGTTTCTTTACCGCCCCTATCGTGTTGGTCAGGATCTGCACAAAGAAAAAAAACAGACCGATGACCATGATAAACTTCACCGGCCAGATGTGCATCTCAACGGTACCTTCGATGGCTTCATTGCGCACATAAGAGTTAATCGCGTTCATCAATACGGAATAGAGAAAAAGACCGACGATCCCCAGGGCCATCAGCTGGGAGAATACCCTCATAAAACCTTGGATAGCCGGCGGCAGTGCCTTCACAACAAGCTCAAGGCTCACATGTTCCTTATGCTCCTCGCATCGGGCCAGTCCCAGATAAATGACCACCATCATGACAAAGACCGACAGTTCCGCCATCCCCTGGATCGGTCTGCCCATGGTGCGGGCGATGATATCGACAACCAGAAGGGTCATCATCGACAGCATCAGCCACCCGCAAAAACCGGATAGAATCTGATTGATTTTGTGAAAAACGGTTTTCATCAAAAAAACCCCCGCCTGCCCTGCCCGCCTCTTGCGGATTGGAAAAAATCCGGCCCAGTCGAAGATCCCGCGTATCGGGGGGGGCCGGTCTTTATGTTAGAATAAAGCAATGGCCCCATCCGTGAATAAAAAGAAATACCGGATGGAGCCGTTTGGGTATGATTATTTTTCCCGCGCCATGGCCTGTTTTACAAGCACACGCATCTTTTCAAGAACCCCGGATGCATTCTTCAGTCCGGCCGCTTCCGCTTCTTTGACCCACTGTTGCTGCAGGGCGTCCAGTTGGTCTGCATTTTCCCACGCAACAATATCCGCCTGGGACATCGTCGTCACTTTGAACCCGGAGGCTTCCTGCTCGGATTTCACCTTGTCGAAAGCATCGTCATAGACCTTGCCAAATTTCTGTTCGGCAATCTCGCAGGCCTTTAAAATACCCTGCTGGACATCTTTGGGCAGGCCGTTCCAGAAATCCAGATTGACATTGTGGATAAATGGCATGGCGTACCACAGCTTCTTTGATATCAAAAGGTTGGACGCTACTTCGTCGAACTTCATCATGTGCAGGCCGTCGTAGTTTGTAAAACAGCCCACAATGGTTCCGGTCTGAAGCGCCATGTAAACATCGCCCCAGGGAACGGAAACAGGGACGGCACCGGCATTTTTCAGAAACCGCAGCCCCCATTTGTCACCTGCACGCCATTTATCCCCTTTGATGTCGCCAAGGCCTTTGAGTGCTTTTTTCCCTGTAAAGGCGCCCGGGAGCCCGGCGGTAAAAAGGAGGGTCATCTGGTTTGCTTTTTTCATCCCCTGGGAAAACTCGGGAATCTCCTCGTTCACCTTCCGGTATAACCAGGCCATGGTCTCAAATTTGGCCGGTCCTCTTGGAAACAGCTTATAGATGGTAAACGCTGTCAACTGCCCGGGATAATGTCCGGGATAGAGAAACCCCGACTGGGTGATATTGTCGCTGATCCCCTTAAAAACCTCTTTTGAATTGAGCAGAGCCCCACCCCAGAAATCCTGAACCTTTATCTTGCCTCCGGTCTGTTTCTCGATTTCGGGCAGCCAGACATTTTTTATAAAATCGGTCCGCATCCCACCCGGTGGATCGTGATCCGAATATTTCATGGTAATGGTCTTGGCACCGGCAAGTGAAGCAAAGCAGACAAGGACCGTCAGCGATAAAATGGTGCTGAGAATTTTAATTTTTTTTCCCCTGGACATATTGCGCCTCCTTTGGGTGTTAAGGTGTTGCTATGTTAAAAAAAATAAACTGTCTGTTTCCAAAGCACGGTTCCTCTTTTTTTATTCCCTCACCTCCTTTTTCAGGCGATGACGACCCATGGTACCATATTCGTCGGATTTTTAATTTGAAAAACAACTATCGTCCCGCATGGGCAATCCATCCTCGGCATCGTCACCGTTTATGTAAAAAAAAATTTCGCATGAGTGTGTTACGGAATCAGGTGTTTTGTTGAGAAGAAAATCCACGTTCGCAGCTGTGTCTGAACGGATAATATCCGATATTATGTTTTTTAATGTCAAGACAAATTTAACCCGAATAAAGAGTTGGACACAAACGGAAAAAAACCTTATTACTCTATAAACAAACGGTCTTAACAGTTCATTCAACGATACCTGATATTAAGGAGTTTAAAATGGGAGAAAAATTGGATCTTTTGATAAAGGGAAATTTGGTGCTCCCGGATGAAGTCGTGGAAGCCTCCCGGGTGGGTGTAAAAGCGGGTAAAATTGTCGGGCTGTACGGATCCGGCGATGCCCCCGAAGCAGCGAAGACCGTCGATGCAACGGGAAAGCTGGTTTTCCCGGGCATGGTCGATGCCCATGTTCATTCTTACAGCGACCCGGATGAAACCTTCGAGCACGCCACTCCGGCTGCAGCCGCAGGGGGGGTTACCACCATCGTTGAAATGCCCTACGACGCCATCGGAAAAATAAGCACCACGGATCTTTTCGATAAAAAGCTCGAACGGATAAAGAAACTGGCCAGAGTCGATGTGGCCATGCTGGCCACCCTGGAAAAGGAAGGCTGTTTTGAAAATATAGCCCCCCTGGTGGAAAAGGGTATTGTGGGGTTTAAGCTTTCGGATGCCGAAGCAGATCCGGTTCGCTTTCCCAGAATCGAAGACGGAGTGCTCTGGGAGACGTTTCACGCCCTTGCACCCCATGGGCTTCCGGTGGGTTTTCACGCAGAAAACGACCGGATCATCAATACGCTTATCGACAGGCTTAGAAAAGAGGAAAAAACCTATCCCAAGGCGCACTGCGAATCACGACCGCCGGCAACCGAGACGGTATCTGCGCTGAAACTGCTTGAGCTGGCCTACTGGACCGGTGTCAAACTTCATATTTACCACGTCTCTCATCCGCGAACGGTCCGGCTCGTCGAGCTCTACAAGGAACAGGGTGTCGATGTCACCCTGGAGACCTGCCCCCACTACCTTCTTCTGAATGAAGACGATATGGACCGGCTGAAGGCCTTTGCCAAGATCAACCCGCCCATGCGGGAAAAGGACGCCGTCGAAGAAATGTGGGAGATGGTCAAATGCGGCATGATCGATATGATCACCTCCGACCATGGACCGTGGCCGCTGAATAGAAAACAGAGCCCGAACATCTTCGACAATCCCTCCGGCGCCCCGGGTGTTGAAACGATCTTTCCGCTGCTTTTCAGCGAAGGTGTCAAGAAAAGACAGCTTAGCCCATCTCTTCTGGCACAACTGGTGTGCGAGGGGCCGGCAAGGCGGTTTCTTGTTTATCCCAGAAAGGGACGGATCGCATTGGGAGCGGATGCGGATTTTGCCATTTTCGACCCTGATATCAGCTGGACCATCAAAACCGGGGACATGCATTCATCCGCCGGATGGACTCCCTTTGACGGTATGACGGTGGAGGGAAAGATAATCCGAACGATTCTTCGGGGCGAAACCGTCTATGATGGAAAAGAGGTCACGGCAGAACCCGGATACGGCCAATTTATTCCGAGAATAGATGGAGAATAATCATGTCAGAGACAGATGAGAGAAAAAAAAGACCCGTCATTAATAATGATCGGCTGTGGTCGGATCTTCAGGAGGTCGGAAAAATCGGTTTTGAGAAAGGGCGCGGGGTCAATCGGCCGGCACTTTCTGATGCGGATGTGACTGCAAAAAACTGGCTCATGGATCGGATGCAGGAAGCCGGTCTTGAAATTCGTGTCGATGCGGCCACCAATGTCATCGGCACCCTCAGAACATCTGCGAAGCGACCGGCCAAAATCCTCATCGTGGGATCCCATCTCGATACGGTTCCAAACGGCGGGGTGTTTGACGGCGCCCTCGGGATCGCAGCAGCCCTTGAGTGTGCCCGCACTATCCGGGAAAACAGTATCGAACTTCCCTGGGATCTCGAAGTGATCAACTTCAGCGATGAAGAAGCCGCCTATAACGCCGGGACCATCGGCAGCCGTGCCATGATCGGCCAGCTCAAAGAGGGTGAGATCTACATTTCAAAGGCAAAAGGGCTTTCTACCTATGCAAAAGAGATGGAAAAAATGGATAAGGATCCTGCCCGGATTACAGAGGCCGGTCGTGATCCGAAGATCTTTGAAGCCGTGCTCGAGCTTCATATCGAGCAGGGAAAACGGCTGGAAGCAGAAAATTTAAAGATCGGTGCGGTGACCGGTATTTCAGGTATCTACAGATATATCGTTGCCGTCGATGGGGAAGCGGGCCACGCCGGTACGACCCCCATGCACCTGAGAGACGACGCGTTGATCAAAGCAGCCCCGGTTTTCACACTGCTTCCCCAATGGGTGCGGGCCAGAAACAAGGAGATGGTCGGCACCATCGGTCAGGTGACGTTGGAACCCGGAGCCACCAATGTGATCCCCGGAAGATGCGAGTTTATCGTCGAAGTCCGCTCCATGCTCGCCTCGGACATGGCAGCCATTCGGGAATTGCTCCAGGAATGGGCCCATTCGCAGACAGGTGTATCCATAAAAACCATTTACGAAAAAGACAGTGTCGATCTCACCCCGTCACTGGTTGATGCCGTTGTCAGATCGGCTGAAGCCGAAGGTATGTCAAATGTACGGATGGCCAGCGGCGCCGGACACGACACTCAGAGTTTTGCGCCCTATGTGCCCTGCGGCATGATTTTTATCCCCTGCCGGGACGGAAAAAGCCATTGCCCGGAAGAGTGGATCGAACCGGAGCAGGCTGCCGACGGCTGCCAGGTGCTCCTGGGAACAATTTTGGATCTGGCACAACGGAAAAAATAAGATAGTGTCCACGGTCATCCTACCCTTATGATATACGGAAGTCTTTATGTCCGGTTATATTTCCAGTTTAACATACTATTATAAATAAATTTTCAAGTAAAATACACTTTATTTATGTCCGTTTTATACGATCCCTTTCGTCACAGCATCATCCCCGGATCGTCTTTTGAATCGAGCCGACATATTTCAATTTATCAATTTAATATGGTAGAAAATGATTCAAAGATGAAGATATGCTGGATCATTTGAAATAGAGATGAGGAGGGCAGAACATGCGCATTATGATTATAAACCCGAACACATCCATAAGCATGACGGATCATATCCGGGAAGAACTCATACCGTTGAAACGATCGGATACGGAACTGACAGTGACGTGCCCGGATAAGGGACCGGAAACCATCGAGTCCGCCTATGACGAAGCCTATGCAACCCCACCGACCCTGGCCCTTGTAAAAGAAGCAAACGCAGAGGGTTATGACGCCGTTGTAATCGCCTGTTTTTCAGACCCCGGTCTTCACGCGGCCAGGGAGATATCTTCGATTCCGGTTGTCGGCATCGAAGAATCGAGCCTGCATATGGCTGCCATGCTGGGGGCTAAATTTTCAATTATGACCCCCAGGAAAACCCGCATCCCCGCAAAACAGGAAGAGGTGCACATTCGAGGAATGAACCACTTTTTGGCGTCGGTCCGCAGTCTGGACCTTTCCGTGGCGGAGACCGATGCCGACCCTGAAAAAACAAAACAGCGGATCTTTGAGGTTGCTGCAAAAGCGGTTGAGGAAGACGGGGCCGAGGTCATCATATTGGGATGCGCCGGCATGGCCGGCTATGCGCCTGAGTTGGAGGAAAAGCTAGGAGTCAAAATCATCGATCCGACTGCGGTGGCCTTAAAAATAGCAGAAGCCATGGTCGATCTCGGTCTTACGCACAGCAAGACCGGCCTCTATGCAACACCGCCGGAGAAGATGTTTAGGTAAGAAAGCTGAAAACTGAAGGCTCAAAATGAATTACCGATTCAGGAACGGCTTGAAATAACTTCCGGATCGTGTCCCGGCCACAAATAGTTAATAATTCAGATGCGACTCGTTTTCCTTTTCCGATCAGCTTAACAATTTTTTCATTGGGCTGAAAATGGAAAATTGAATTAACACCACAAGTACCGAGGCACACATAAATGCAGTATTAAAGCCGACATAATTACTAATTTTAAGCAATGAATAATAGAATAATGCCAGGCCGACCAATCCCATCATGATCCCTTTAAGTAATACTGCTGCCGTAGCACCCCCGGAATATTTATGTGTAAATACAACCATTACCGTCGTTGCGGTGGGAAAAACCGTTAATATTCCACTATATTTGGGGCCGATCACATAAGCCAATTTCGATACAATAATTACCAAAAAGATTCCAAATAGCATACGGCATAGCAATTCCAGTTTTGGAATTGAAGCACGCTTTATTTCGTGCACCGAATTCGGTGTCATTTTAATTAGACCGGCTATGGTGACAAGCACGACCATCAGGGCGATGTTACTATTCAGCGAGACAAAGGAGACTACAATTGATGCCATAAAATAGGCAAGCCACCCGAGGATAAGCGCCGAATACCATCTATACCGTATTGCACTCCAAGAGTATGCAAAACAGAATACTGCAACTGACCATACAGAAAGCAGTGTTGAGTTTGCAGATAAGATCGCGAATGAATCTCCCTGTTCGTAGGCAATAAAAAAAGATAAAGGCCCGGCAACTATCGGCAACCCCGTTAAAGCACCGCCAACAAATGAACCCCATTTTCTTGCGGCGTAACTCGCAGCTAAAATTAATGCCGGAACAACGACCAACTTTGCTATAATCACTGAATTTCCTCATTGGGGCTACTGTTCTCGGAGCAGATGCGGCTCTCGGTGTTTTGAAACCGACCTAAAGGTCCTACCAAGGTCGCATCGTGATTATGACTGCAGGTTATGAATAATTAACGTTAGGAAGACACACTTTTGTCCGCTCCCCTGAAAAAGGATACAACCGCGCCGATTGCAACGACAATACCGCCTGTTGACATGGCATATTGAAATGCCGCCATAAAATGGGGTTCCTGCTCGGGCAGATAGTCCTTTAGGCTGAACCCGCCCGACAGGGAATAGAAAACAGAGTTGAACACCAGACCGGTCAGCGCAACCCCGATGACCATCCCCAGGTTCCGGGCGGTGGCAACCATACCCGATGCGATCCCTCTGCGTGGTGCAGGAATCGAACTTAGCGCTGCAGCGCTGTTGGGAGGCATAAATATCGAAGTCCCGATACCCGTAAGCGACAATCGCCAGACAATGGATCCATATGAATCGACAGGCGTGAGCGTCGCCAGGGCAAATAGCCCCGCAGACAGTAGGAGCATTCCGAAGGAACAGAGGAACCGGGAACCGATACGATCCGAAAGAATGCCGGAAACAGGGGATATAAAAAAGAAAAAAACAAAGGGGATCACCATGGTAATCCCCACCTTGTCCATGGGGAATTTACAGGGATGGACCAGATAAAACGGCATCAAAAATACCATCGTAAACAGGCCGATAAATAGAATAAGGGCGGAAAGTATCGGTATGGCAAACAGACGAATATTAAGCAGTGATGGATCAAAAATGGGCTGAGGCCGCTGGGTTTCGACATGGTAAAACCAGACCCCGGTGCCCAGACCGATGATAATCAGCAGGCAGGACAACCCGATGCCATACCCGAGATACTGGAACTGGGTGGCTCCGACAATAAATGTGCTCAAAGAGATTATCAAAAAAACCGCCCCGCCCCAGTCAAAAGATTCCTGCCTGACGACATCGCCGGCTCCCCCCTTCAGCGAACGCGATGCGAGGATGGCCGCAACGATTCCGATGGGGATATTGATGTAAAAAATATACCGCCAGGAAAAATACCGAACCATGAATCCCCCAAGCGCCGGCCCGATGGTCAAACCCGCTGCCACCGCCGTGCCGATCATCCCGAGTGTCCGCCCTCTTTCCGATACCGGAAAAAGATCGATGGCCAGCGCCGGAGAGCACGCCATGAGCATGGCCGCACCGATCCCTTGAAAAGAACGGGCGGCAACAAGCCAGAATGCACCTTCTGCAGAACCACAAATAAAAGACCCCGCGGCAAAGATGACAAACCCCCTGCAATACACCCATCGCCGGCCTTTAATGTCGCTCAGCCGCCCGAAGGGAAGCAACAGACTGGAGATGGTGAGCAGGTAGATCAGCGGCACCCATTCAATGGTGGTCAGGGAAACCTTCATGTCCTTCATGATTGCGGGCAGCGCAATATTTACGATACTGCCGTCCAGGCTAGACATAAATACGGCGATGGCAATGAGGGAAAAAGCACCCCATCTGCCTTTGGGGTTTTCTTTTGGGGGGGTCATAAGGCGCCGAGCAGTTCGGTAAAATAGCCGATGGTTTTCTCCAGACCTTTTTCAAGTGCCACTTCCGGCTCCCATCCGAGCACCTGTTTTGCAAGGGTAATGTCCGGTTGCCGCTGTCTCGGATCGTCGGCCGGCAAGGGCTTGAACACGATCTGTGATTTTGATCCGGTCATGCTGATGACTTTTTCGGCCAGTTCGAGGATGGTAAACTCTCCTGGGTTCCCCAGGTTGACCGGACCGGTAAAATCGTCCGGGCTGTTAAAAAATCGGATAAACCCGTCGATGAGATCATCGACATAACAGAAGGATCGGGTCTGGGTCCCTTCTCCAAAAACGGTGATCGGATTACCCCGAAGTGCCTGGACGATAAAATTCGAAACCACCCGCCCGTCATTGAGATGCATCCGGGGGCCGTAAGTGTTAAAGATTCTCGCCACCTTTACCTTCAGGTGATGCTGCCGGTGATAATCAAAAAATAGCGTTTCGGCACATCGCTTCCCCTCATCATAGCAGGAGCGCGGACCGATGCAGTTCACACTTCCACGGTAGGTTTCAGGCTGGGGATGGACATCCGGGTCGCCATAGACTTCGGAGGTGGATGCCTGAAAAATTTTTATATTCAGCCGCTTTGCCAGACCGAGCATGTTGATGGCGCCGTGAACATTTACCTTTGTTGTCTGTACCGGATCGTTCTGATAGTGCACGGGGGATGCCGGACAGGCGAGATTATAGATCGCATCGGCCTCTATATAGAGCGGGAAGGTAATGTCCTGGCGCACCAGTTCAAAATATGGGTTATCGAGAAGGTGTAGAATGTTTCGTTTGCTGCCCGTGTAGAGATTGTCTACACAAAGAACTTCATTGCCCTGTTCAAGAAGTTTTTCGCATAGATGCGACCCCAAAAAACCGGCGCCGCCGGTCACCAGCACACGTTTTTTTATATGCATGAACGCCTCCCTGATATCCCTTGAAATAAACGGTCAAGTGGAAACTATTGGTTGTTCTTTATCGGTATTTCGAGCACATTCGAGTGAGATATTTAACATGCCGGACAACTGTTGGAAAGAGAAAAAATATCACCGATCTAATCCGTGCGACACCAAAAAACAAAAACTGACAAGTTCTTGAATTTATGATATGGATCATTATCAACGCCTACATGGAGGATTGCAATGAACCGGCTCCGGGTTATCCTCTTTTTTAAAATCCTGATAACGGCTATTCTTTTACCGCCCCCCGTTACTTACGCAGATGCTTTCAAACAGGCACGGGAACAGATGGTTGCCGACCAGATCGTTCGCCGGGGTATCGATGACCCGCGGGTGCTTGCAGCCATGAAAAAGGTGCCCCGTCATCTCTTTGTTCCGATCTCCTTGGCGCCCCGTGCATATGGAGACCATCCGCTTCCCATCGATGAGGGACAGACCATCTCGCAACCCTACATTGTCGCCCTGATGACGGAAAGCATCCGGCTCAAAGGGGCTGAACGGGTCCTAGAAATCGGAACCGGATCCGGCTACCAGGCGGCGATACTGTCACAGGTTGCAGGTGAAGTTTACACGATGGAGATAAAGGAAAAGCTGCACCGGCAGTCAACCGGCGTATTAAAATCGACCGGTTTCACAAACATTAAAACCCGGTACGGGGACGGTTATTTCGGATGGAAAGATGCCGCACCCTTTGATGCCGTGATGATCACAGCAGCTGTCGACCATATTCCGCCCCCCCTGCTGGGGCAGCTAAAAGACGGCGGGCGGCTGATCCTTCCCCTGGGCAACCCATTTCACTTCCAGCACCTGACCCTTGTAACCAGAAGAGGGGAGGATTATACCGTAAGACAGATAACCGGGGTTCTCTTCGTTCCCATGACCGGTCACGCGACCGAGACAAGCCGTTAGGGACCGATGCTGTTAACCGCTGTCTTTGCCCTTTCCTTATCTTCATTTACCTTTGAGGTAATCCTTACCCGGATATTTTCCATCAGTCAGTGGAACCATCTGTCGTTTATGGTCATCAGCATCGCCCTGTTCGGTTTTGCCGCAAGCGGCACCCTGTTGAGCATCCTGGAAACAAAAAAAAGCGGATGCCCGCGCCGTCTCTTCAATGGAGATACCACAGCCGTCATCATAACACTCTATACGCTTTCGGCAATCGGCTCCTTTATCATACTGAACCGGATGCCACTCGACTATTTAAAGCTTCCCATTGAACCGGTCCAATCGATTTATCTTTTAACCGCTTATCTTCTACTCGCCCTCCCCTTTTTCTTCACCGGTCTGACGATCTGCATCGCCTATACGCAACGGGTTGAAAAAACCGGGGTTATCTATTTTGCAAGCATGACAGGTTCTGCAATTGGAGCCGTGCTACCGGCTGCACTGCTTCCCGTACTCGGTGAAGAGAACACCATATTTCTTTCTTCTCTATTGCCCATGGGTTTAATTCCGTTCGGTTTTCGTAGAATCAATAAGCACCTGCAAAAATTTGTCATTGGGGGAGCTGTCACGATTACAGCGGTTTCTTCCCTTTTTCTGTTCCACCCGGATGCCGCTTCAATGATCCGTATAATGCCCTCTACCTATAAAGCGATGCGTCAGACATTGCGGTTTCCACACACCAAAATCATTGAAACCCGATCCGGGATCAGGGGCCGCATGGACCGGGTGGAAAGCCCCTTTATCCGTTTTGCACCCGGATTGAGTCTCAAATTCAAAGGCACACTGCCGAAACAGGAGGCGGTATTTAAAGACGGAGATGCACCGTTGACCTTTTATGATCTGAGCCGTCCGGAAGATTCTTTTTTTTCTAAATTCACCATTTCCTATTCCGGGTATCTGCTGCCGGATCGGATCGATCAGGCCCTGGTCATCTTGGCAGACGGTGGCCTCGCCATCCCCTGTGCGGTCGCTTCCGGTGCGAGCATGGTGACTGTTTTGGGGAAAAACCCTTATCTTGCAGATCTGCTTAAAACCGGGGGCCGTCTTTCTATAATAAATGACACGCCCCGTTCTTTTTTGGCTCACAACCGAAAAAAATTTTCCATCATTCATCTTGAAAACTGGGGGGCATCCCTGCCGGGAACATCGGCCCTCGATCAATCATATGATTTTACCATCGAAGCATTTGCCGCCTATCTAAATTCACTGGACGCTGATGGTGTTATCATCATTACCCGGAAGCTGCTGCTCCCGCCATCGGATTCCATCCGATTATGGGCCGGGGCCTACGAGGGCCTGAAAGCCGTCGGTGTTCAGTCACCCGGACAACACCTGGCAGTGCTTCGCAACTGGGACAGTTACACCCTTATTGTTTCGAAAAGACCGATCAGCCGAAAGGCCCCTATCGTAACCTTTGCAGAGAGTATGAACTTTGACCTTGTCTATCTTTCCGGAATCTCAAAAGAGATGGCCAATCGCTTCAATGTGTTTGACGCCCCCTTCCACTATCGTGAAATATCAGATTTGTCCAAAGCTTATGGAGCCGGGGCTGAAAACGCTTTTTTCAAGAGCCATCCCTTGGACATCGCACCCCAGCATGAAAACAGACCGTTTCCAAACAGACATCTTAAGTGGCATCGGCTCAAAACCGAGTACCGGACCACAGGGAGCCGGTTTTACTATATTTTTCTTTCCGGGGAGATCGTTGTCGCGGTCGTGTTGCTGGAAGCAATGGTCATTTCGTTGCTGCTTCTCGGCGCCCCCATTGCAGGCGTTCAAAAAGGCAGGCGCCCAGCCTTTTCTGCATGCATATTTTTTTTCGGTGTGGGAGCCGGGTTTATGTTTATCGAGCTTTACTTTATCAAATTGTATACAGCCCTCACCGGAGATCCGGTCGTCAGCTTTCCCCTTGTCCTGTCCGGTCTACTGGTTTTTTCAAGCACCGGCGGCTTCTGGTCCCAGGGGTTGAAAAAAAAGAGTCTCAGGCCCATACTGTTTATTATGGCAGGCGTGCTCGGGGTATCTATTTTCGCCTATCCTTTTATCATCAGGTATCTTTCCGGTCTCAACGGTACGATCCGGTTTGCATCTGCGTTCCTGCTCCTTTTACCTATCGGATTTCTCATGGGGATTCCGTTTCCAATGGGTATGCGCTATCTTTTTGACAGCCCGCCCCAACGTGCTTTCGGATGGGCCGTAAACGGCTGCGCATCCGTCCTGGCGGCCATTGCAGCTGCCCAGATTGCGCTCAGTTTCGGAATTAGTCAGATTCTTTTTTGCGGACTGGTATCGTATACAACCGCTCTGGTGTGTGTCTGTGGTCGAAAAAGAACGGATCTATAACAAATAAAAAGGATTGAGATTTCAATCTCGTTATGAAATACATTTTATGCTGCTCAAAGCGTCTGGACAACGGCATCTCCTGTTCCTGTGGATAGGTTCTGATGACCGTCTGTCTGTTTTCTAAACCCTTTATAATTTGGGGGCAACAAATGAACGAACCGGTCTCACGTCTTTTCTCAGATGCCGTTCAAACCATGAAACATTCTTTTATCCGGGAGATTCTCAAGATGACCAAAGGGGTTCCGGGTATGATCTCGTTTGCCGGCGGCCTGCCGAGCCCGGAGTCTTTTCCAAAGGACCTGCTGGCCGGTCTGTTTCAGGAAGTTATTTCCGAAAACGGGGAAGATGTTCTCCAGTACGGAAACAGCGAAGGGGATTCACATCTGAAGCAGGGGGTTAAAAACCTCGTCAAGACACCCGATTTATCGGACGAGGAAATAATGATTACCGTTGGGTCCACCAACGGTATCTATTATTTTACAAGAACCCTTATCAATCCCGGGGATATCGTCATCAGTGAGGCCCCGGGTTTTCCGGGGTCCCTGGCAGCCATGGAGGCATGCGGCGCCCGTTTTGTCGGCATTGGAATGGATGAACTGGGAATGCTCCCGGAGCAGCTCGAGTCTACCTTAAAAAAGCTCTTCGAAAAAAAAGAACCTGTAAAATTTATCTACGTTATTCCCGAGTTCCAGAATCCCAGCGGCCGAACAATGGATTTGGCGCGCAGACGCGCCATCATCGAAGTTGCCGGAAAATTCGATCTGCCCATATTAGAGGACCAACCCTACCAGGAACTCCGTTACGACGGGGAAAGCATCCCCACGCTCTGGGAGCTGGCCAGAACCGAATACAGCGATTCCGGATTGGTGACCCTGTGTAAATCTTTTTCCAAGGTACTCGGCCCCGGATTGCGTTTAGGGTACACCTGTGCGCCGCCGGAGCTGATCGATCCTATGGTAAAATGGCAGCAAAAAATTACGGTAAGCCCCGATTGTGTGACACAGCGGGTGGCCGCCCGTTTTATCGAAAAGGGTTACCTGGAGACACAGATTGAGAAAATCATCGATCTCTATCGGCCCCGGAGAGATGCAATGTTGGCGGCCCTGGACAATTCAATGCCCGCCGGTATCGAATGGACACGGCCCGAGGGAGGCATGTTCATATGGGTGACATTCGATGACCGGGTCGACACCGAAGCGCTGCTGCAGCAAGCATTAGAGAATAAAGTCGCCTTTATTCCGGGCGCCAAATTCTATCCGGAAAATAACATAAAGAAAAACGAACTCCGACTCAATTTTTCATACGCAACCGTTTCCCTGATCCACGAGGGCATCGGCCGCTTGGCAAAGATGCTGTAGGTGGCTTATCTCCAATTGAGCAGGTGTATGATCCCAGAGGCATAAGGGGTCTCCCAGAGGATTCAAGGGGTCAAGGGGTCAAAGATTCGAGTGGAATGATAAAAAAATCTATTGTGTCTATTCCTTCGAATATAGCAGCAAGATTATGGATGAAAGACTACTGCTGATTACATCAGGGTGCTTTACATTTCATAGGGTTCTGTTTGCGAACTGGTAACTCAGATATTACTATCAGGAGATTTAGGTTTCATTGAACAAGACACTTGAATCCTTGGCCCCCTGAATCCTCGAACCCTTTTCTCCAACAATGTTAGAAAAGAACCAAAAGAAATATTTCGCCGCAAAAAACTATTAACGAACTGAAAGGAGTGCCTGATGGAAACGATATTTAAAAATGCAAACATTCTGACAATGGCCCGGGATAGTGAAAGCGCTCAGGCAATGGGTGTGGGGTGGGGCCGAATCTGTAAAGTCGGAGATGCGGAAACCGTTGAAAAATATGCCGCCGCCCATACAAAGACCGTAGATCTCAAAGGGATGACCGTTCTCCCCGGCTTTATCGACACCCACAACCATTTCTGTCTCTATGCCCTGCTCATCGACCAGGTGGATTGCCGACCGGCCGCCGGCTGTACACGGGGTGAGGACGTGGTGAAAGCGCTCCGGGAGAAGGCGAAAAAAACACCCCCGGGGACCTGGATCATGGGGTGGGGGTATGCCCCCTATATGCTCGAAGATAAAATGGATTTAACCCGTCAAGATCTGGATCGTGCCACCCAGGATCATCCCATCTGTCTGGTACACGTCTCGGTTCATGGTGCCGTGGTAAACAGCACGGCTCTCGATGAGCTGAAATTTACAAAGGAGACACCCGATCCACCCGGCGGGGTCATCCACCGGGATTCAGAAGGTGTCCCAAACGGCATACTCAGCGAATCGGCATTCATGGGGCCGCTTTTCTTCAACTCTCCTTCGATCTATTCAAAAATCATGGCTGCCTATGACACGGAAGCCAAGGCACAGATGATGATCCGGTGTGCAGAAACCTATCACCGCCTGGGCATTGTGGGTGCACACGACCCCTTTGTGGATGCCATGACGCTTAAAACCTATCAGGAAGTTGACCATGCCGGACGGTTCCCGTTTCGCATGTACGCCTACATTCTCAACTCATGGGCGGATCCCCTCGTGGCTGCAGGCATCAATCGAGGATTCGGATCCGATTATGTAAAAATCGGCGCCATAAAAATGTTTCTGGATGGCGGCATGAGCAGCCGGACAGCAGCCGTATTCGAACCCTATGCCTCGGCAGGCGGGGGAACCGGCATCCTGAATTACGATCAGGACAGTATCAATCACGAAGTCGAAAAATTCGATCGGGCCGGCTATCAGATTTCCGTACATGCCCAGGGTGACCAGGCCCTGGAAATGCTGCTGGAAGCTTTCGGGCGGACCATGGCCCCGGGCAACCCCCAGCGCCACCACATCGTGCATGCCGGAAACCTGACCGAAGATCAGATCGATCGGGTCCAAAAAATGAACATTCACATCGCCAGCCAGGCCAACTTCTTCTCACTTCTTGGAGACGGTTTTATGGAGGCATACGGTCCGGTCCGGTCCCAAAAGCTTTATCGTTTCGACACGCTGCTCAAGAAGAAGGTCAAACTGGCTTTTTCTTCGGACTGCCCGGTTGCGGACCCGAACCCGCTGATCGGCATCCGGGATGCCGTGCTGCGAAAAACCGGCAGCGGGAAGGATCTCGGTGTTTCAGAGGCGATTACGGTTCAACAGGCGCTCGCCCTCTATACACGGGAAGCGGCATATTTTTCTTTTGAAGAAAATGAGCGCGGAACACTGGAGGAAGGAAAATTCGCCGATTTTGTCGTTCTTGACAAAGACCCCTTGACAGTACCCCCGGAAAAAATGCCTGAGTGCCGGGTAATGATGACAGTGGTGGGTGGGAAAATTGTCTATGAAAACCTTTAGCGCCTGTAGGCTGTTCCTTTCCCGCGGATAATGGCCTCCGGGTGCCGCTCGAGATATTCCGCCCAGTTCTTGATGGCTCGTGCCGCTGCGGTAAGTTCTTTGAGCGTGTTCCGAATCTGGTATATTTCCATCGAATCGTCTGCCGTTATGGCATCTATGTTGCTCAATGTCTTTTCTGCCTGGACAAATGTTCGATTTGCAGACCGTGCTGCCTCCTTTATGGCGTCAGCCGATTTTTTTATACTGGATGCCACTGCTGCCACCTTTTCGTCTTTCAGGGAGAGGGCCCTCTCTGCCTGTTTCAGGGTCTGCCGGGCAGCCACTGCCACCGCTTTGAAATCTTTTGCCATCGGTTCGATCTTATTGTCAATATTCCCCAGAACCGTCTGCAGATTGTTTTCCGCATTTTCAAAACCCGCCATCAACCTTTCAATGCCCTCATCGGCATGTCGCACAAATTCTTTTATGTCTTTTATGGTTTCATTTATATTGACCAGGCCCTCTTCAAGTATCGGCAAATTTACGAGTCGATCCATTCCGGTAAGCGTGGAAAGCAGTTTGGCTGAAATTTCATGAATCGGCAACTCCTTGAGGGTATGGGCGAGTTCACCGAAAGACGACGACGCCGTTAAAATGGCATCTCCGGGTTTCAATATTATTCCGTTGCCGTCGGATTGTATGTTTACGTATTTGTCGCCGAGAAGACCATCGGTTTCAAGAACAGCAACCGCATCGTTATGAATCTTTACACTGCCGAAGATCTTCAAACTCACAACCGCCACATGTCTTTTTTCATCGATGGAATATCCGCCTACCCGCCCGACCTTTATGCCCAGCAACTCCACCCGGTTTCCAGCCTGCAGGCCGGAGACCGATTTAAAATCAGCCAGGATCGTATAGGAACCATCGCTAAAAATCGAAATATTTCCGAAATTCAGGCTCATGTAGAGGATACAAGCCAATCCGATAATGACGAATATTCCGGAAGCTGTCTCTTTTGGAAACTTATTCATGAAGTTGAACCTCCGCAAACGGCCCTCATAGCCGCATGTTCCGTCGATATGCTGATAGAAAAAAGACTGCCCGGATTAAAAAAACCGTCTTTATATTACGGGCGCAGCCGACAATGGATAGGTTCACAACAACATTAGACAGTTATATAGTGTGCAATGATACATTTATTGTCAAGTTCATCTATTTCCGAGCTGGATGCTCGATGCTGGATACTCGATGCTGGATGCTCGATGCTGGATGCTGGATGCTGGATACTGGATACTGGATTCCTATGGACGCAATGATATTGATTAATGCCCCGATTATTACTCACAAAATTTTTGCAACGTTAGGGTGAGTAAAGGCGTCCGATAATTCAGACAGGTCTTTTCATAAATTCGAAGTCTGCAGGGCGACCTCAATTGCCCCTATATCATCGACAATTTTTTTTATTATGTTTAAATTCAGAGTCTTAACTACAAAATTCATAATTTGGAACGCTTCTTGCTAATTCTTTGGTTTTCAATCTAACAGAATCATCAAGGAGGGTAGAATGAAAATCACCAATGAAAATATCATCCGGGCCAATGAAGATGCACTCATTCGATCCATCGTAAATGACGTCGACTGGAAAGCGGTTGAAGGCATCATCGAGGAAAAACATCAGATCAGGATCAAAGAAGATGTGCGTGATGGACAGGGGGAAATCGTGATAAACGATGACAAACTGGCCTATCGGGTTAATTTTGAAGTGACCGTACCCTTTTCCGTCCTCTTTGACAGATCCGGTGATTATCTAAGCATGCGATCAGAGAAAAACAGAGAAGATGAGACGCTTCAACCACAAAACGCAATACCTGAACAGAGACTTTCCGAGAACGAGATGCTGGCGGAACTATGCCGGGAAATGGGAGCGCTTGAGGAGAGTGAGCCCATCGAGTTGACGGAAATTGTGGGAAACCTGGTTGATGCCACCGAAAAGCTTGCGGCTGTTGAAGAACCGGCCTATGGTGCCGTGGCCAGCGGTTAGGCTGAATAGACCATGATGTCAGTTATGAACCAAAGAATTTGGCAGAGCCAATGATCTCTGACCTGACCCACAGGACCAAGTTTTTATTAAGAGGATAACAAAAGGACACTGTATATTCGGAAAAACGGCGGCGGCCGATTCAGTTTTTGGGTTTGAGCAGATTGAAAAACTTGTGATTGGCCTTGTGGAAGGGATAGGTGTCGATATCTTTCAGACGGATCCATTGAAAGCCCACTGCAGAATTTAATTTGACCCTGCCGGCGACATATCTGCAGCTGAACACATCCATAATGATCTTAAAATGGGTGTAGGCATGCTTTACACGGGTCAGATACGCCTCAACTTCAACGGTAAGGTTCGCGGCCTCTTTTATTCTATCCACACAGGCCGCCTCAGGGGTCTGTTTCTCCTTGATCTCACCCCCCGGAAATTCCCACAACCCCCCGAGCAGGCCTTCCGGTTTTCTCTGGGTAATCAATACACGGCCGTTTTTATAGACAACGCCGACGGCCAAATGATATGCCGGTACTCCTTTTTTTTTCAAACGTTTCGGGTATTGAGCTGTCTTTTCCAGCCGGAAGGCATCACAGAACGATGATACCGGGCACCTGCCGCAGAGTGGATTTTGAGGTTTGCATACGATCGCACCCAGCTCCATCACTGCCTGGTTAAATTTTCCGGGATCCTCCGGAGCCAGTAATTTTTGGGCGACATCCTTAAACAGGCGGTATGAAGAAGATTTATTAACCGGTTCATCCAGGATAAACAGACGGGAGAGGACCCGTTTGACATTTCCGTCGACAACGGCATGGGGCACATTAAAAGCAATACTCAACACGGCAGATGCGATATAGTCACCGACTCCGGGCAGCTTTCGAAAAACCTCGGCTTCCTCCGGAATGACGCCGCCGTAATCCCTGACAACGATCATTGCCGCCCGATGAAAATTTCGCGCCCTGGCATAGTATCCAAGCCCCTCCCATGCTTTCAACACCTTCTGGAGATCCGCTGCAGCCAGTTTTTTTATGGTGGGGAACTCTTTTAAAAATTTAGCGTAATACGGCAACACCGTCTTAACCTGGGTCTGCTGAAGCATCACCTCAGAGACCCAGATGCGATACGGGCTATCTATGCTGCGCCACGGCAGCGTGCGATGATTCTTTTGATACCAGCTTAAAAGGCATCTCCGGACCTTCCTGATGCATGGGGTTTCAATTTGCACCGTTACCGGCCAACAACAGACGACAGCGCCTCCTCAAATATGGAGAGACACATATCCACCTCTTCCGAAGACACGGTCAGCGCCGGGGAGAAGCGGATACTGTTTTCACCGCAGCCGAGCAGCAGCAGCCCTTTTTCAAAGGCGCATTTTATGAGTTCGGCACGCCATTCTTTGGCCGGTTCTTTTGTTTCGCGGTCCTTTACCAGCTCAACGGCGACCATCAGCCCTTTTCCGCGCACATCGCCCATACTTTCCTGGGATTTCTGAAGCGTTTTAAGACCGTTCATCAGGCGCTCGCCCTGAACGGCGGCATTTGTCATCATCGAGTCTTCCAGCAACTCGATGGTCTTGAGTGCTGCGGCACACGATACGGGGTTTCCGCCGAATGTTGAGGCATGGGACCCTGCCTCCCAGTTCATTATCTCCGATCGCGCCACCATGGCTCCCAGCGGCATCCCCGAGGCAATCCCCTTGGCAAGGGCCATAATATCAGGCACCACCCCAAAATGCTCCATGGCAAACATCTTACCGGTACGGCCCATGCCCGATTGAACCTCATCGACCACATACAGGATGCCATATTTCTGAGCGAGCTTATAAAGGGCCCGATGAAATTCCGGCGGTGGTACGATATATCCGCCTTCGCCCTGGATGGGTTCGACAAAAATCGCTGCCACCTCCTCTGCTGGAATGGTCGTCCGGAACAGGGTGTCTTCTATCCACTGGACACAGGCCATCTCACATGCAGGATAACCCAGATTTAAAAAGCAACGATAGCAGTATGCATAGGGGATATGCGTAATTCCGGGGACAAACGGGTGATAGTGCTTTTTCTGAATGGCTTTGCTGGCGGTAAGGGAAAGGGCACCCATGGTTCGTCCGTGAAAGGCCCCGTAAAATGCGATGTTCAGCTCTCTGCGTGTGTGCCAGCGGGCCAGTTTGAACCCGGCTTCCACCGCTTCTGCGCCGGAGTTTCCGAAATAGACCTTGCGATCGCCCCGGTCCGATGCCAGCAAAGCAAGCTTTTTTGCCAATGCGATCTGGGGGGTGTAATAGAAATCGGTACCCGACATGTGCAGCAGCTGATCCGCCTGATCCTTGATGGCCTGGACCACCTGGGGGTGGCAGTGACCGGAGGCGTTTACGGCGATTCCGGCGGTAAAATCGAGAAACCGGTTTCCGTCGACATCCAAGAGCCAAAGCCCTTTCGCTTTGTCGACAACCAGGGGATAGACGCGAGTATATGAGGGTGAGACAAAAGTTTGGTCCTGCTGAATAAGTTTTTCTGCAAGGGGTCCTGGAAGCGCTGTCTTAATCTGGGGACGTTTCATGATGCACCTCAAAATAATATTCTTGAACAATTTCTTCCATGGTTTATACTGCCCGGAAAAGAACACAAATCTACCTGCCAACATATCAGGACAGGCTATCTGAAAAGCAAATGATCGTCAAGATCGTTTCATCCGGCAAAAAACCCAGATAGAGGGCGCTAATGAAAATATACACCGGCGGTGGAGACAGGGGTAAAACCAGCCTCTTTAGCGGGGAAAGAGTGCCAAAGAACCATCCGCGTATCGATGCATGCGGCGACATCGATGAGCTGAATTCAGCTCTCGGCGCATTGACGGCCGCCGTTTTGAACCGGGATATCACCGTAAAGCAGGAACTCCGAAAGATCCAGAGCCATCTGCTGCAAATCGGTGCATGGTTGTCAACGACCCCCGCTTCCCCTGCGCGCAAAGATATCGAAACGATCTCGGTCAAACAGATCGACGCACTGGAGGCGGCCATCGATCGGCTGGGTGAATCGCTTCCGGAGCTAAAAGAGTTTATTCTCCCCGGCGGGCACATGTCTGCGGCATGGGCGCATATGGCGCGGGCTATCTGCCGAAGGGTCGAAAGGCATATGGTAAGGATCCTTTCGGATGCCGGGCAGGCCCGTTTATCGGACGAAAACGGAAACTCACTCGTGTATATCAATCGCCTCTCAGATTACCTCTTCCAGCTCGCCCGATATCTGAATAGAACGTTTAAGGTGTCTGAAACGCCATGGAAAAAGTAAACTGCTCGAAGAAGTGACTAAAGTTAAAAGTGCCTAAAATGCCTAAAGTTGTGAAATTCTATCATTTCTATAAAAAAAGATAGAGCAACACGCGACGCCTGCGCTGTGCGAGTGATACCTTAACTTTAGGCACTTCAAACTTTAGTTCACTTGTAACTTTTCCGGCTTGTCCGGATTAGGTGTTTCCATGCATGACGTGGATTTCCGAAAACTGCTGGATGCACTCGGACTTTCCTGGTCCGGATACCGAAGGGTCCGAAAAGGCGTTAAAAAGCGCATCTCCAAGCATATGCAGACAATCGGGGCTGCCAAGATGGATCGGTACATAGAAAGGCTGTTTGCCGACCCGTCCGTCCGAACCGACTGTGACCGGTTGATGACGGTTTCTATCAGTCGGTTCTTCCGGGATCGCCAATTGTGGGAAGCGCTTGAAAAAGAGATTCTGCCGGATCTGATTCAAAAGACTTCGAACCGACTCAACGTCTGGTCTTCCGGTTGCGCATGCGGTGAAGAAGCTTACAGCATTGGCATCCTCTGGAAACGGCTGCAACAAAAGGACCCGGAGTTGCCGGCCATTGAAATCCTTGCCACCGACATGAATCCGACCTATCTTCAAAAAGCGCAAACAGGTATCTATCAGTCGAGCAGCCTAAAGGAACTCGACAAAACTGATCTTGAAACATTTTTTAATAAGTCATACGGCCGACATCGATACGGTGTAACCGCGGCGCTAAAAGAAAATATTTTCTGGAAAACACACCATCTTCTGGAGGATCCGCCGGCATCCGGATTTCATATCGTATTTCTTCGAAACAGTATTTTGACCTATTATGAAACGGCTCTTAAGGGTAAATCCTTTCGAAATGTTATCCGGACACTGGCGCCTTCGGGGCTGTTGATCGTCGGTTCACACGAAACGATACCGGAAACAGAAGCAGCGTTGAGACCGGTTCCGCCGTTTCCCTACGTCTGGATAAAGGAGGGGGCTGAAGAGATAAACATCGAGGTAGCGAAGACTCCGACATCCAACGTCCAACGTCCAGGTAGCGAAGACTCCGACATCGAATCTTGAATGAAAGGCAAAAGCAAGGGCAGGAATCTCCATGAACTACCAAATGATATTTTACAAAAACAGAAGAATGGATTAAGTTTTTCGTTACGCGTATTTGAACTGCCGTTCGACAGGCCCACGGCCCTGAGCGGAGTCAAAGGGATGAAAAAACCACATCTTGGCGAGGTTGAATGTTCAGTATTGGGTATTTTATTTTTCATTCGATGTTGAGCGTTGGACGTTCGATGTTCGATGTTCGACGTTCGATGTTCGATGTTCAGTCTGTTCGATGTCGGAGTCTTCGCTACCTCGACGTTCATCTTTTAAAACAGGTCCGCTATGCGCCATCGGGCCTACGGCCGCCAGAGAATCACCTGATTGTCAAAATCGATCTTATAATCGAGATTCTTTAAAAAATTCATCCCAAGCAACCCGTCGTAGTGGACCGCGCCCTGTGGCGATATGACAACTGCATGGATATCTTTTTTTCTAATCGGTCCTGCCTCGGCATAGGATAATTTTACCAACTTGGCCGGCACCTTCCGCCCACTGGCCACTTTCACCGACCCTTTTTTCCCGGACCGTATGTTTAACTTCGCGGCGACGTTCTGGTGGAGAACGATAATTTCGGCACCGGTGTCCAGCACCAGCATGGCGGTGGTTTTTTTACGTCCAAAGGCCAGTTTAACGGGGACCAGAACATGATTCCCCTTGATGGAAACCCGGGTCACCCGCTCTTTTGATCCGGTTTTTCCATCCTTCCGCCCTGTCTCGGGTTCCCTGTTTTTTTCCCCAGGCCTCTTTCCGATACCTTCGGCTTTCTGTCGATCCTTTTCACGCATGAGGGCTTTTTCGGATTCAGAAAGATGATCATACCGTTCCTGGTAGGTTTTCAGCGCCTTTCTGTACTCAGGGGGAATCCGGTTGATATCGTCCACAAAATGGACACTGCCGTTTTTGTCCACATACCGGTAAAATTTTGATTGCGCCGGATATGGCGTCAACAGAATGCCGACAGAAAGAAAAAAGCATCCGATAAGAATAGAGCGATGTCTTACCATCGAATCACTGCGCTCCCCCAGGTCAATCCCCCTCCGAACACCGGGAGGCAGATGAGATCGTCCCGCTGTATGCTCTGGTCCCGAATCGCCTCGTCAAGGGCAACGACACAGGAAGCGGATGACATGTTTCCATATTTTTCAAGCGTCAGATAGAATTTCTCAAACGGGATCTTGAGCGATTTTGAGATGTATTGAAACATCCGGACATTTGCCTGGTGGGGTATAATCCAATCGATATCCCGAACATCAATACGGCTGTGCGTCGCAGCCTCCTTGATACAGTCGATAAAATGCCGCACCGCAACCTTAAAACTGAAATTGGCCCCCACCATGTCCAGAGTATGAAGTCCTCTGTCCACACTTTCATGGGAAATCGGAGTTGTTTTCGACCCCCCCCCGGGCAGTAACAGATCTTTTCCCTTGGCGCCGTCTGTGTATATATGGGTTGACAACAGTTCCGGGCCTGAATCCCCGAGGTTCACAACCGCTGCACCCGCACCATCCCCCCAGAGGATGCAGGTGCTGCGATCCTCCCAGTCCACGGTCCGGCTCATTACCTCTGAGGCCACAACCAGCGCGCATTTGCTGGCTCCGGTTTTCAAGTATTGCACGGCCACATTCAACGCAAAAACAAACCCGGAACAGGCGGCTGAAACATCAAAGGTGACGGCATGGGGGGCATCGAGCTTCGCCTGGAGCCAGTTTGCCGACGACGGGCAACAGGTGTCGGGGGTAATGGTGGCCACGATAATCAGGTCGATCGCAGCGATGCTTAACCCGGCCATCTCGAGGGCCTTAAGGGATGCCTCATACCCCAGATCGGAGCTAGCCACATCAGGCGCTGCAATACGCCGCTCCTTGACACCGGTCCGGTGGACAATCCAGTCATCGGTGGTGTCGAGGCCTTTGGCAACAAGATCGAAATTACTCAATACCTTTGGCGGCAAAAAGGAACCGGTACCCAGAATTCTAACTGTGTCCATTTTGAATCGTCGCTCCATTGCCGGTTTCATTCGATGTGCAACATCAACTTTTAAAGTAAATCCGTGCCGCCTGAAAGGTATTTCTTTGGCGGCTGCCGGGATAACGCACACATACTTAGGGTACGAAACATCTCTACCAATATATGGAACCATTGCGCACCGTCAAGGTATTTATGCTCACTGTGGTTCTGATTTGGACTTGACACGGTCTGTCTCCTCACCTAAATATGAGGTTCATCGCATTCATTTCTTTTGGCGGAAAACCCGTAATCCCAAATTGAGGAGAATAAAATGAAAATTATGATCGGTTACGATGGATCCGATGCATCCCGGAAAGCGCTGGAAGTTGCCCAGCAGCATGCCAAAGCCTTTGAAGGCAAGATCTATCTGATGCTCGCCGTAAAAGAGACCGAAGAGCTTGACTATGACGACATGCAAAGAGCCGAGAGGATCCTCATCGATGCGGAGAATGAATGCAAGGCAAACAAGATTCCCTGCGAGAAACATGTCCTGGTAAATGAACTTGAACCGGGAGAGAGCCTTGTCATGTTTTCAAATGAGAATAAAATCGATGAGATCATACTCGGCATCCAGAAAACCTCCAAAGTCGGTAAAATGCTTTTCGGCTCCACCGCGCAATATGTCATTTTAGAAGCAAACTGCCCGGTGATTACGACAAAATAAGCCTTTGGGGACTCCTCTCCGGCAAACAGGTTTTTTAGAAATAAAGAGAGCATCAATGACAACAGAATTTCAAGGCGTATTTCCATATCTCGTCTCTCCCGTCGATTCAGAAGGCAACGTCTTGACCGAGGTACTGGCAAGGCTGGTAGATCATCTGATAGAATCCGGGGTTCACGGGCTTACACCCCTCGGCAGTACGGGGGAATTTGCCTATCTGACCTGGCCCCAGCGTCGTCAGGTCGTCGAAACCGTACTGACTGCCAACAGAGGGAGGGTGCCGGTCGTCGCCGGAGTGGCGAGCACCGCCACAGCAGATGCCGTTGAGCAGGCCAAAGCCTTTGAGAACATGGGAGTGGACGGAATACTGGCGATCATGGAAGCCTACTTTCCGGTCTCTGACCAGGGGACCTTGAGTTATTTTACTGAAATCGCCCGTTCCGTATCACGCCCGGTGGTGCTCTATACCAACCCAAACTTTCAAAGAAGCGACTTAACCCCCGACATCATTGAACGGTTGGCAAAAATCGATAATATCGAATATCTGAAAGATGCTTCCAACAATACCGGAAGGCTTCTATCAATAATCAATCGAGTGGGGAATCGACTCAAGATCTTCAGCGCATCCGCGCACATACCGGTATGCGTCATGCTCATCGGCGGTGTCGGGTGGATGGCCGGGCCTGCCTGTCTGATCCCGTCCCAGAGTGTAAAACTCTACCAAATGACCATTGACAAAGACTGGGAAGCAGCTGTGGTGTTTCAACGAAAATTGTGGCGCATCAACCAGGTATTTGCAAAATACAACCTTGCCGCATGCATTAAGACCGGACTTGAACTCCAGGGTTTTGCAGTGGGCAATCCGATACCACCCCAAAAGGCACTGGACGATAACGCACGAGAAGATATCGGTCAGGCATTAAAATCCGTTGGCGCGTTGTAGGGATATCCTCTGATGCACGTGTCTCCATTTCCGGGACAGATCCACCGTGAATGTCTCCAACAGAAATTTATCCGGCCTCTGCCCTTGCTGATTCTCCCATCCCCCGGTCTTTCTTTTGTGATGGCGCGATTCAGATGACAAACGAAACGGTTCTGTATACATTCAACAAAAAAAACGGCGTCTCCTATGAAAAGAGAGCCGAAGTTCTCGATCTTTTTTCGCAGATGGCGGAAACGCCTGTCCAAACGTTGCTTTCTGCATCGATTGCAGCCATGAATCAGGATATGACACCGGCCTGGATATCGCGCAAACCGAAGCGGCCGGATATTTCATACGGTCCCATACCGACCCGAACCGATGGGCATTTCGACATTATCGGCATCGGAGGGATGTTCGCCTATCTGAACCTTCTCTATTATGCATCCCGGCGCAAAGGCAGACACTGCATTGTCACAAACCCCAATTCGATTTTCACCTCTGCGGCCTGGACCCTGCATCCGGAAGAGGATATGGATCAGCGTCTTGTTCCGATGTTTCGGACCAGACAGCTGATGACAAACGAGGTGTTGAGAATTTTTCACCGGAACCGAAAACCGGACCATCCGCGCTACAGGGCATTTAAAATAGACTATCCGGGCGCCCTCCAGACATTGATCAGGAACCCCGGTGAATTTTTAAAGCTATTAAAAGTTAATCTGCAGTATATCGCCGGGGAATTTTCCCGCGTAGAAAACCGGTTTGCACGGATCAATCTTGAAAGAAACCGGGCAACCATTCATGCACTTGAGCAGATGGGACGGATCGGCGAAAACCCGGACCACCACATTCTCAATCTGACGGGACGGATCGTTTTTGAACTGCCGGATGAAAAAACACTTCCCATAAAAAAAAGACTCAAAGCCGAATATGACCTTGAAGGAAGGCGGCTTTCAGCACAGCAGGTTATTGAAAGATACGGGACAAGGCTCGGTATCCTGGAGCAACTCAACAATGGCAGGCAGAATGCGGTTTTTTACAAGGGCGGCTATTTTTGGGCAGGCCACAGAGAAAACGCCCTGGACGCTGCAAGGGACATGGGCGCCGAAGTATATGCGGATGCAGCGGCTACCCGCATTGTCATCGATGCGAAGTCCGGCAAGAGTGCGGTTACGGTTCGGTACGGAACACGTGAAAAAACAGTTACCGCCAGGGCCGTCCTCCTGGCGGCCGGTGACTATGGCCGCGATATTATTCCGGTAGACGGTGTGAGCACCCTTTTTGCCATTCAGACAGATAACAGCAAATATCGTCTTTTCCCCACCGGTATCGGCGAAGGCGGAACGGTTCATATTGTGCCGGTGGCAAGCATTTCGGTTCGGGAAAAAAATGTCACACAGTACCTGCACCTGGGAAAAGCGACAAACGGGGCGGTGGTTGGACGAAATTCGAGGATGCCGAAACGGGTATATCCGGATAGAGATCTACTCCTGCATCTTGAACATAACCTGAAGGAAATTCTGCCCCCGGACGGTCAACTGATCTGGCTCACTTTCACCGCCTGTGCCCGACCGGTTGTATCCGGACAGGGGTATCGGCTGGATCGATATCCCCGGGGGGCGCCGATCTGTTTTGAAGCCTGCGGCGGCTGCGGTCTGGGGGGAAACACGTCGATCATGCCGGAAGTACAGAAGGCTCTGGAAAGAATACTTACTACGGAGAGATAAGACATGAGCAGAGAAACCAGAACGCTCGATCCGGATGCAGCCGCTGAATTAATTTCGCTTTATTACGAAAAAGGCTGGACTGACGGTCTTCCGGTGGTACCGCCCAGTGAAATATCCGTAAAAAAAATGCTGGATGCAGTCGAGCTTAACGGTGATGAGGTGATTGGTGAAGTCCAGGTACGCAATACCCGAATCACTTCAAAAACCGTGGCCATCAATGCGGTCATGGCCGGGTGCCTGCCGGAGTACATGCCGGTGATTCTCTCGGCGGTAAAGGGGCTGTGTCATCCGGATTTCGGTTACCACGGTTTTGCCACAAGCACCGGAGGCGCTTTTGTGGCCGTCATTATCAACGGACCGATCGCCGAATCATTGGGGATAAACGCCCGGGACAACGCATTCGGCCCCGGTTGTCGGCCCAATATGACCATCGGAAGATCATTGCGGCTGTTGATGATGAATGCCATCAACACCCGCCCGGGAAAACTGGACCGTTCGACCCTGGGCAATCCGGGAAAAATCGCCTTCTGTTTTGCTGAAAACGAAAAAATTTCCCCCTGGGAACCGCTCCATGTGGAACGGGGATATGCAGCGGAGCAGAGTACCACAACCCTTTTTGCCGCAGAAGCCGTTATCCAGACCTACAACCAGCTGTCCAGCACCCCCGGCCCCCTGCTGACAGGCATGGCCGATGCTATGGCAAATATGGGTTCCATGAACATCATCAGCCGGCAGCAGATGGTCGTGGTTTTGGGTGCTGAACATACCGAAGTCTTACGGGACAGCGGCTGGTCAAAGCAGGAGGTCAAAGCGTTTCTCTATGCAAATGCCAAACGGAGCATTGCCGCTCTAAAAGGCGCCGGGCGCCTGCCGGGTGCGGTTGCCAAAGGAGACGCCTCTCAATGGCAACACCCGGTCCAGGAAGCCGACGATATCATTCTGGTCTGCGCAGGAGGTGCTGTGGGGTGTTTTTCAGCATGTCTGCCGGGATGGGGGGGTTCCCGGAAAGGGACCCAATCCGTAACAACACCCATCGTGATCTCCTGACGCGAATAAACAGAAACCGAATCGGAACACATGATGATTTCTTTGAGGCAAAGCTTCGGGCCGCTCAAATAAGTTTGAAGTGAGCTAAAGTGTAAAGCGAGCTAAAATTGTGGAATACTGTCTATTATAAAAAAGGGAGACAAACCATGGCAATCGATCTTTTCGATCCCACGACTTCTACGGAAAAGACTCCCATCGACTATGTTCCCCGCCCCCGGGACTTAAAGGGGCTGAGAGTCGGGTTGGTGGACAATTCCAAATTTAATTCTAAAATACTTTTACTGAAAATTGCAGATCGCCTGCAGGTAAGATACGGTGTCGAGATGACACATCTTGTGACCAAGGCATCTGCCGGGCATGCCGTATCCGAAGCCGCTGTAAAGGCGTTTAAAGGCAATTCGGATTTTGTCGTCGCCGGCATTGGTGATTGAGGTTCCTGCAGCTCGGGCAGTGTGCTCGACGGGATTCTTCTTGAAAAGGCCGGCATTCCTGCGGTCTCCATTGTCACCGAACCCTTTCGGGTTACCGGAGAAGAGATGGCCGGAACCTGGGGCGTTCCGGGCTATAAATTTCTTGACATGCCCCACCCCATTGCAAATCTTTCGGACGCAGCCCTGGACGAGCAGGCGGATCGGCTGTTGGAGAGCGTCATCGGCCTGATGCTGTCTTTAGATGCTTAAATTATTTTGTGCTTTTTGTGGCAAAATATCTTATATGCTACCTTTTTTAATATTCTAAATATTGAACATTGAATACTGACCATTGAATATTCAAGGAAACAAAGATAGATGGATAAACCCGTAAGAATATTCTCTCTCAGCACATGCAGCAATTGTAAGGCCACAAAACAACTGCTCGGCAAATGCGAGGTGGCCTACGAATTTACGGATGTGGATCTGCTCAATACCGAGGAGCGGAAGGCGATCCTGGAAGACATCAGAGCGTTTAATCCGGAGTGTTCATTCCCCACAATCGTCATCGGGAAAAAGGTCATCGTCGGCTTCAATGAGCAGCAGATATTAGAAGCCCTGGGGTTGCTGGAGGCTCCCATCGTCACTTTTTTCAAGAAACTTTTCAGATTTTTCAAACCGGGCGGTCCATGAAGCAGAAGCCCCGATCACAGAGCCTGATCTGGATTGTCGGTATTGCCACATTTACCCGTCTGTTTATCAATACGGCACGCCGGTTTGCATATCCTTTTGCGCCGGTATTGAGCCGGAGTCTGGGGGTCTCCCTGCCGGCCATGACGTCGGCAATCGCAATCAACCAGTTTACAGGCCTGCTGGGTCTGGTCTTTGCACCGGTTGCAGACCGATGGGGCTACCGTAACATGATGATGCTCGGTTTGGCATTTCTAACCATCGGTATGTTCATCGGGGGAACCTTTCCCTTCTACATAACGGTTCTAATCGCTCTCTTTTTGAGCGGCCTCGGGAAAACCGCCTTTGATCCGGCGCTCCAGGCATATATCGGCCAACGCGTGCCGTACCGCCGACGCGGACTGACCATCGGAATCATTGAAATGAGCTGGGCCGGCAGTTCACTTATCGGTATACCGGTCATCGGCATGATCATCGACCGCTACGGATGGCGGGCGCCTTTTTTTGTCCTCTCCGTCCTGGGTCTGCTCAGCTTTTTCATTCTGTGGTTTCAGATACCGAAGGATAATCATGAAGAACATATCTTACGGGAAAAATACAATTTCTTCAGTTCAATCCGTCTGCTGTTTCAGAAAAAGGAAGCTGTCGGCGCCATCGGCTTTTCCTTCCTGCTGAGTATCGCAAACGACAATTTCTTTGTGGTATACGGAGCCTGGTTGGAGCAGACCTTCGGGCTGGGGGTGCTTGCTCTGGGTGCAACCACAATGATTATCGGCGCTGCCGAGCTGACCGGGGAGATGATAACGGCTTTTTTAGCCGACCGTATAGGCCTTTTCCGCGTAATCGTTGCCGGTGCAGCCCTGACCACTGCCAGCTATCTGGCATTGTGCATGCTCGGCAAAACCCTTCCCTTTGCATTGGGAACCCTTTTTTTCCTCTTTGTCGCGGTGGAGTGTTCCATCGTCACCACCATCTCCCTGTGCACTGAAATTCTTCCCACCGCAAGGGCGACAATGATGTCCGGTCTTCTTGCGTCCTCCAGCATGGGCCGGGTCCTCGGTGCTTTTCTGGGCGGGCCTGTCTGGCTCCGGGGAGGAATCGAGGGTGTCACCATTGTATCGACATGTATCAGCGGTCTGGCGTTGGTGTTTTTCATCCTCTGCTTTTCAGGCAGGCGACCGGTGGGACACTGAAACGGTCTGGGTTAGCGGGTTCAGGGTTCATCGTTCAGGGTTAACCGCTCCGCGATTGTCTTTCTATACCATTAATTCATTTGGTTAAACAGATGAGGCGATCAAGCTCTGAACCTTTGAACCTTGAACCTTTGAACCCGATTCTTTAATTTGAAGCAGAGCGTTTTGTCCAAAATTTCGAACTATAACCTGGCATTATTTACGAGGTCTGAAATCAAGGTTTTTGTGCCGTTGCGATCATCCGGCAGTTCATAAAGCCGTAATCGCCTTGGGCGTTGTGGGGGGAAAAATCGGTGTGTATTTTTATTTTCAAATATCCGGCATTTTCAACCAATGCTGATAGGCTTTCAACGTTGTACAGTCGAACGGCATAGGTTTCGTCTCGAACCAGACCCTTCTTTTTGCTCAACACCATTTCCCGGGCATGGATCGCATTGTCTGAAAGCTCACGGTACCGGCATATCACCATATCATCATCCGATTCATGCCATGAATCTTTTGTAAATGCCCGCTTGATCATATCTCCGTCGGTTACATCAACCAGAAGCCATCCGCCGGGGCGGAGCACACGAAAGGCTTCGGCAAGAATCCGGCTGTCTGCATCCGGAAGTTGGATATATCCTGGGGTGATGAAAATCACATAGTTAAAACACAATTTCTGAGTTCTGTTTTTGTTCCTGTTTCTTGATTAAAATATTGACCTGTACCCTTTTTGCCTGGACCGATGTGCCAATATTCTTTTTGAAC
>Ga0233431_1000819_pt1 | contig 61939 bp, 60 predicted proteins | sample SI_118_April2016_FD_179867 | JGI IMG/M metagenome (GOLD analysis project Ga0233431, IMG submission 179867) | Seawater microbial communities from Saanich Inlet, British Columbia, Canada - SI_118_April2016_200_MG | ecosystem: Environmental > Aquatic > Marine > Inlet | place: Canada: British...
CTTTTTTCTTCAAAATTGTACCTCGAAGACTAGCTATCATAAATGACTGTTCTTCTTAATTTTACCTTATTCTGACTCTTTCTTCAATTTACGTCGAAGCAACGTCATAACAGGTAAGTCTTTCTCAAAAGGAATCAAAATATATTCGGCTTGTCCACCATGTGACTCTTGAATGAGTTCTTTTTCCGCATTAAACATCTCTGTAACCTTTAATTCATAATTTTCACCAGACGGTGGAATAAATTCTAATTCATTTCCAACAAAAATTTGATTGTGTGCACGCACTTTTAAAAATCCATCTTCATAACCAACCACTTCTCCGCAAAATTCCCAATCGCAAAGCTCATGAGTTGAATCGATTTTTTGTTCTGCTCCTTCTGATCCAAAAATAAATCCTTTTATAAAGCCTCGACTTTGAGTCTTCTTTAATTCCTCATTATATTTTGTAAAATCAGTAATATTATCTACGTTATCAATTACTTCTCTATAAGACTTCATTATATTCCCAAGATAATAAATACTTTTGGCACGGCCCTCGACTTTGAATGAAATAACTCCAGCATCTTTCAAGTCCTTCAAATGTTCAATCAAACAAAGATCTCGCGAGTTCATTATATAACTTCCATGCATGTCTTCATCTATTTCCAGCAATTCGCCTGGTCTCTTTACCTCTTCTACAAAATGCTTGTATTGCCAACGACATGGCTGAGTACAATCACCAAGGTTTGCACTTCTGTCTGTATAATATTTTGAAAGAAAACATCTTCCAGAATATGACATACACATTGCGCCGTGGACAAAAACTTCTAATTCCACTTTTGGAAGCTTTTCATTAATCTTTTTTATTTCTTCGAGAGTTACTTCCCTACCAAGAATTATTCTAGAGACACCCTGATCAGCCCAAAATTTTGCAGATTGCCAATTTGTACAATTTGCTTGAGTCGAAAGATGCAATTCAACTTCTGGCCATTCTTCTTTTATAATTTGCAAAATTCCAGGATCAGAAAGAATCAGTGCGTCTGGTCCAAGTACTTTTAGTTTCTTTACATGCTCCCGAGCAAGTTCCAGATGCCTATCATGAGCAAAAATATTCAATGTAACATAAACCTTCTTTTTTAGACCATGAGCATAATCAATACCCTCCTTTAATGAGTCCAAATTAAAGTCATTTATACGTGCTCTAAGAGATAAATCTGGCACACCACAATAAACAGCATCAGCTCCATATTTCAGGGCAAATTTGAGTTTTTTTAGATTTCCCGCAGGGGCGAGTAATTCAGGTCTTTTCATATAGTCTAAATTTAGCAAAAAAATACAATATTTTCAAGTCTTTGTCCTATTATACTACTACATATTGACAATATTGCAATATTGTACTATAATAAACTGTTGCTAAAACTATGGATACTGGGAGGTTCCCCATGTTTACAGATAAAGAAAGATATCTGGTTATTGACGCCATTCGAGCAGCCAAAAGACTGCACTTAGTGACGCACACCAGTCCGGACAAAGATGGCTTGGGAAGCAACTTCATAGCCATGATGAAGTCCAAAAAGCACGCAAGTGAGGTAATCTTGCATTTCGTCCCACACGGGGAGATGCTCGATTTTGCGACGATGGACCCCATGCAAATCCCCGGCCCCAACGATGTGGTTCTCCACAGCGATACGGGAGGGATGATCAAGGTGGACGTCGAGCACAGCGACTATGAGCCTGCCGTACTAGTGATCGATCACCACTTCGATGGATGTCCGTTCCACTCGGCGACCGGCATTATGCTCGATCTACTCCACCCGAAAACCGGCCATCCCGCACCGAAGTATGCCCGTGACATGGCCGCCTTTGTGGACCGGACAGACTCTGGCAACAAGGTTGGAGCCCTCAGTGATGAGGCACATGAAGAGATCGCGGCATTGAACGAACTGATGGATGAACAAGACGGCCGCCGAATTGGGCGTTTCGTCGCTAATCACCCTGGTCCGATCAATCTCTCCAAAGTCATCCACAACCAAGCCCCGTGGGTGACTGACGAAGAGCATATGAGAAATCTTCTCTACAGTCTCGAGGCTGAGGTCTATGGAGGGACCAAGTTCCACGAGATGCTGGACCTGCACAAGGCATCCACCCCACTCAACGTGGGTGGGCTACATGTCCTAGTCATGCCGAAAAGCATCCATGACCCAAAGGACATTCGGTCCTTCCTGAATACGAAGTTCCACAACGACGTCGACGTTTTCCTATCTGAGGTCGATCCGTCAAGTCGCGCCTATATCAAGGGCGCCTTTGGCATCGCCATCCTCAGCGGAAAAGACGACATGGTTGACGGCATGGTTGACGCCCATCGCGCGCTCCAAGAGCGCTTCCCGGGCAACAAAATCTACCTTCACGAGGATCACTTCGTGATCTACGTGAAGCCGCCGATCGGAGACATCACCTTGAGCGACGTGCTCGAGGCCGTAAACGACAACCTGCGACGCAAGACTGACCAATCACAAGGAGGTCCCGCGAATGCATGACCCAATACGACGCCGAAGTCCAAGACTCGGCGTCGTTTTTATTATTTGAATCTTTTAACCCTTATCAACCCAGAACAAGGAACAATCTTAATTCCTTTTTTTTCTAATATATCTAGAAATAAATTTACACCCAGCGAATCAGAAGAAATATGTCCAGCAATTATAACGTTAATATGATTTTTTTCTGCTTCTTTCTTGTTCTCTTCACTCATATGCATCCCAATAATTGTCCCAACCCCCGCCTGAGACAACTTCTCATAAATCTTTGATGAACCTGAAGTACCTCCTGTTATTTCTGTCAAAGCAATCTTACCACAAAAATTTTCTTCTGAGCCAGCAAATAACTTTGGACCGAAACCACGCTTTATAGCTTCTACATATTCTGGGATATTACTAAAAAACTCCATAATCTCTCCAACATATTCAAACTTTTTTTTGCCAATTTCTTTTTCTAAAAAGCTAGCTACCAAATTATCACACATTGTGTGAACACACATATAATTGATATCTAAATTTTTTGCAGCATCTACTGTTTTGAAATGATTGATAGGACTCACCCCTCGGGCAACTTCTTCTACTCTCATTCTCAAACATCCCTGTGCCACATTAATTGGCACTCCATACTTTTCTAATACTTCAACTTGCATAGGCATCACATCACTCAAGTTTGCAAAAGCTTTTCCATCAGGATGATGAGAAAAAACCAAGTCAATATCTCCAATTTTCTTTGCCACCAATAATTCAGAAGTATCAATATCTATCCCAGCCATTATTTTTTTAACCTGCTTTCCATTGTTATATAAAATTTGTGAATCTAAATATGGATTGATTAATTTGTCCTGATCAAACTTAGCCTGCTGATCTGGCGTCAATTTTTTATACTGATCCTTAATTCTTTGCAGATGTTTTTTTACTTTTGCTGCCCCCCTCAAATCACTTTTCACTCCTTCATCAAGTGCGATTTTAAATATTTGTTTTACATTCATATTTTATAATTAATTTTTAATTAATTTCCTCTTTCTCTCCCAAAATAGGTTTCGGTCTAAAAATATTTACATCTAGCCAAGCCTGTACACTAGCTAACATTTCTCTAGCAGAATACTTGACCTGTTTTGCATAACCACGATTCTCCGCCGCCACACCAACAGCGTCAATCCCAAGCTCATTGCAAATATACAAAGCTCTTGGTAAATGATACTCCTGTGTTATTAGAACTATTTTATTAAGACTAAAAACTTCCCTCAATCGATAACAACTATCATAAGTGCTACGACCAGCATGATCCAAAATAATATCTGATTCATCTAGTCCTTGTTGCAATGCAAAATTCTTCATCGCCAGAACTTCATTGTGATTCACGTTACGATTATCACCACTCATAATGATTTTGCCAACCTTGCCATCCTGATACAAACCAATAGCTGTTAAAATACGATCTTCTAGAACAGCACTTGGCTCCCCCTTTGCTTTTAACCCCGCGCCAAAAACTAAAGCAATGTTGGGTGGCTGAATCTCTTCAAAAGTTACAAGCTTATCCTTGTGCTTAAACTGAACACTCAACACAATTGACAAAAAAACAACCAAACCGATCATAGCAAAAGCTACAACTACCTTAGTTGCTTTAGAAAAACTTATTCTTTTTTTTGTATGAGCTTGTTCAATCCCAATGTCCATTGGTGTAAATATTAATTCTTTAGAATTCCCTCGGCTGCAATTAAGCCTGTAGCAGCTGCACCAGTAATGTTTCCAGACACGCCAGGACCATCACCAGCCACATACAAACCTCTTATTTCTGTTTGTAAATTTTTGTCCGTACTTATCTTTGAAGATCTTAGTTTTATTTCTGGAGCATAAAGAAGTGTATCCCCTGAATTCAACCCCGGCAAGATTGTGTTTAACTTTTCCAACCCTTCTATTATATTTCTTACAATTCGATATGGCAAAGCCATTGAAATATCTCCAGGCGTTGCTTCCTTTAAAGTTGGGACGACATAACTTTTATTAATTCTGTCCCAAGTACTTCTTCTTCCCTTTCGAAGATCGGCTAATCTTTGGATAATTGGCTTTCCGCCACCAATAGTGGTAGCTAGCTGCGCAATTGACTTGGCATAAGCAATTGTATTTTCTACTGGCTCAGTCAAAGTCACCTCCGAAACAAATGCAAAGTTTGAATTCTCTGAATTGTGACTTGAGTTTGAATGACCATTCACACAAACAAAGCCATCATACTGTTCCGTCGCCACGTGTCCTCGAGGGCAAGAACAAAAAGTTCTAATCACATCATCAAAGGTTGGCGTATGCATCATAAAAACTGTTTCATATAACATCTCAGAATGTTTTTTCAAAACAGCTGAAGCAAATTCTACTCTCACTCCAACTTCAACTTTTTCATAAGCAAAAGACAACTTATGCTTTTCTGCTAATTGTTGTAACCAGCTTGCTTTAACTCGTCCTGGCGCCAACAAAACCTTATCAGCATATAATTCCTGTCCATTTACAAGCTTAACCCCTTTAACCTCGTTGTTAAGAGTTAAAATATCCAAAACCTCTGTCTTGTCCATGAAGGTCACTCCTTTTGACAACAAATAATCTTCAAAGTTTTGAATGACTGCCGGCAATTTATCTGAACCAACGTGCTGAGCTCTGCGGACAAACAATTTGATTCCATTCATCTTTGCTTCATCTGCCAACTGTTGAGCTTCCTCTGCATTTTTGGGATAATATTCTGCATTTACACCAAACTCCTTAAATATAACATCTACAGAATCCAAATATTTTTGATACTCGTAATCTTTGTACAAATGAAACATTTTTTCATGACTCAAAACTGGAGTGTAATGTAACTTTCCATCAGAAAAAGCTCCGGCCCCACCAACCCCACTCATAACTTCTGACCGCTGGCGATTTTTTATCAAATTACCAATCTCTAGAATGCAAACATTCAAACTTGGTTTGTTTTTTACGAGCTCATAAGCAGCAAAAATTCCAGCCGGACCTGCTCCAACAATAATCACATCAAATTTATCCATAGTTATTTTGTAAGTGTAATAATTAATTCTTCATCATTAACTTTAACTTGGTTTTTCCCCTCGCCTTCTTGTAAATCAGAAACCAAAGTTGCTTGTTTTAATTTTTCAACCAGATCTACGTTCGCAAAAAGTTTTTTCAACTCTGCGCCATCAGTTTTATAGGTCAAAGAAACTTTATCATTGATAGTCAGCCCTTGTTTTTTTCGAAGGTTATTAATTCCACGAGTAGTTTCACGTAATAGTCCTTCCAACTTCAACTCTTCTGTCATTTCCAAATTCAAAGCAACCCTCAACTCTCCATCCTCCTTTAACATTCTATCCGGCTTATGTTGAATCTGCTCTGTCCATTTAACTTCTTTTACATTTAATTCTTCAGCTACTATTTGTTCTAGTTCTTCACCCAATTCTTTGGCCTCATACCGAAGATATTGAAGTGGTTGTCGAACTTTGACCTTTGCCTCATCACGAGCAGCTAAGCCCATCTCTACAATTTGTCTGGCTCGGAGCATGTCTGCTAATAATTTTTCATCAATAGCTTTTTCATCTGCCTCTGGCCAATCCTGAAGATGTACAGATTCTTTATTGCCCAAATTCATCCAAATATGTTCTGCCATAAATGGCGTAAATGGTGCCATAACCAAGGCGAGCTTTGACAAAACTTCTTTTAGAGTTGAACCTGCAGCATTAGCAGTCTCATCATTCTTGAATCTATCTCGACTACGACGAACATACCAAGTAGATAACTCATTAATGAATTCACCAATTGGTTTAATAGCCCTCATCAGCTCATATGCCTCCATTTGTTCGTTTACTTCCTTAACCGTCTCATTTGCTTTGGCCAAGATCCAACGATCTAGAATATATTCACTCTTAACTTCTTTTTCAATCTTATCCTCGTACATTTTGTAGAAGCTAAGAATATTCAATGTTATTAGAATTACTTTTTTGTAAACTTCGTCTACTCCATTCTCAGCAAAACGAAGATCCTCGGCTCTCATCACGGATGAATTAGCCAGATAATATCGAAGTGCATCAGCCCCATATTTTTCTACCAAGATCATTGGATCAGGATAATTCTGTTTGCTCTTTGACATTTTTTGTCCATCCTCTGCCAAAACAATTCCATTCACAACGACATTCTTGTATGAATTTTTGTTAAATAATGCAGAACCAAGAACGTGTAAAACATAAAACCAAGCTCTACATTGATCAACGCCCTCAGCGATAAACTCAGCTGGGAAATTCGCTTCAAACTTTTCTTTATTTTCAAATGGATAATGCATTTGACCATAAGGCATTGAACCAGATTCAAACCAACAATCTAGAACTTCTGAAATTCGTTTCATTGTCCCATCACATTTTTCACATGGTATTTCCATCTTATCTACAAAGTGTTTGTGAAGATCCTCTGTTTTCTCTCCACTTAGTTTTTCTAGTTCCTCACGAGAGCCAATCACCTTAATTTCACCACATTCACATTTCCAAACAGGCAAAGGTGTGCCCCAATAACGAGATCTAGAAATAGACCAGTCACGAGCCCCTTCTAACCATTGTCCATAACGACCTTCTTTTAAGTGCCCTGGAACCCAATTCACCTCCTTTGCATATTCAAGCGCTTCAGGTTTGATATCAGAAACTTTTACAAACCAAGAACTGGTTGCATAGTTCAATAACGGTGATTCACAACGCCAACAAAATGGATAGCTATGTTCATATTTCTTTTTGGCAAACAATAATCCTTTGACAGCCAGGTATTTTATAATATCAACGTCTGTAGCAGTTGGATCTTCTTTTGGTTTTACTTCTTTGCCAGCCAAATCTCCCATAGCTTCTACAAAACGACCATCAAAACCAACGTGTTGTATAAAGGATAAATCTTTTTCCTTACCAATCAGCATGTCATCCTCACCAAAGGCTGGGGCCAAGTGAACTACACCTGTTCCATCTTCAACAGAAACAAAATCTGCTGTAACAATCACAAAAAGATTCTCTTTGTTAACTAAATCTTGATCTATAAAGTTATCAAATAGAGGCTTATACTTCTTGCCTTCTAACGCTTTACCAGTGAACCGTTCTACAACTTCATGCTCTTTACCTTCAAACACTTGAGCCACTAAATCCTGAACAAGAATGTACTTTTTATCTTCAAATGAAACTTTTACATAATCCAAATCTTCACCAACCGCCAAAGCTACGTTGCCAGGCAAGGTCCATGGAGTTGTTGTCCAAGCCAAGACATAAGTCCCCTCTTCTTCAACTAACTCAAACATGCTAATCACTGAAAGATCTTTTAAATCTTTATAATTTTGAGTTACTTCAATATTACTAAGAGTTGTTTCGCATCTTGGGCAGATATGCATGCTCTTGTGACCTTCATAAAGAAAATCTTTCTCCCACAAGCTCTTGAAAACCCACCAAACAGATTCCATGTAATCAACATCCATGGTTTTGTAATCATTTTCCATATCAACCCAACGACCTAATCGGCTAATGATCTTTTTCCACTCATCCGCGTAAGTCAAAACCTTGGTTCGACAAATTTCATTGAACTTATCAACGCCAAGATCTTCAATATCTTTTCGACTATTCAATTTTAATTCTTTTTCTACAATATTTTCAACAGGCAAGCCATGACAATCCCATCCCCAACGACGTTCCACTCTTTTTCCTTTCATGGCCCAATAACGAGGCACAAGATCTTTCATAGTTCCAGCCACAATATGACCATAATGAGGTAACCCAGTTGCAAATGGAGGCCCATCATAAAAAACATAAGAGTCTTTTTCATCTCTTTGTGAGACTGATTTTTCAAATACTTTATTGTCTTTCCAAAACTTTTGTATTTCTTCCTCTATCTGAGGGAAATTCTTTTTCTCTGACATAAATTTTTATGTAACCAGTAACTAGAAACTAGCCACTAGTAATTATTTAAGAATTATTTTCTAACAACTTACTTAACACTTATTTGATTCTCCGTTGATTTAATTAAACCATTTATTAACTTGGCGACCTCCGTTGTTTGTGGAAAAATATCATCAAAATCATTTTCTTGAATAAAGCCAAGATCCTTTACAATAAACAAGAAATTTTGGACCTCTGCAAGTGAAGCTCTGGAATTATAATAAAATCTTATCTTATCCTTAAAGTAATATCTTTCATAACCCTCCGCAATATTTGCCGTAATCGAAGTGACAGCTCGTTGTATTTGAGAAATTATTCCAAACTTTTCTTCTGAAGGAAATGACTTGGTTAGTTGATATATAACTAAAACCAACTTATGTCCTTTTTGCCAAACAATTAAATCACTGAAATTATTTATTTTCTTATAATCACTCATATTACTAGTGGCCAGTGACTAGTTACAAGTCGCTGGTGTTTTAATTTAAAACAAAAAAAGCTCAATATGCCAAGAGTTCTTCGTGCTTTTTGAGCAAGATCACCTCATTGAGGCGGCCTGCCGTTCGAAGCTTTTGCGAAGAACGGTACCATCTTGAACTTTCACTTTATTCTCAGCTATTACGGGCATACCCGGCTAGTTCTACTTACGCCAAAGCGCTTTCTTCTAACAACTTTCCTGGTGATTACCAAGATCAAATGTCTTTATTCTTGTCATAAATATAGTATCATAAATTGGGATTTAGTCAATAAAAAATAGAAACTGAACCTTTCATCACTTAAACAAACCTTAATAAGTCATTTTTCAGATTAAAGAACTTTTGCTTTTTCTTAATTGACAAGTCACGCTTAGTATCAAAACTTATACTTAGATCCTTAACAATTTTAGAAGGAACTTCATTACTTAAAATAATTATCCTATCTGACAAAAAGATTGCTTCTTCTACATCATGAGTTACCATTAAAAAGGTTTTATTTGTTTCTTGTTTTAATTTTAATAACTCAATATGAATTTTTTCTTTTAAGCTTAAATCTAAAGCTGAGAACGGTTCGTCCATTAGAATAAAGTCTCCATCAGCAACCAGAGCTCTAGCCAAGGATAATCTTTTTTTCATCCCGCCAGACAACTCTCGAGGATAGAGAGACGTACAAGAGTCCAAATTAAGCAATTTTAAATATTTATCAATCATTTGATTATCTGTAGTTACCAATTTCATGTTTTGTTCCACTGTCAACCAATAAAACAAATCATCCTGCTGATTAATTACGATTCTATTCACACCAGGAGCGGCTGTAACCTTTCCTTTTATTATAATCTTGCCCTTTTGAGTAGGGATATATCCTGCAACAAGATTAATAAGTGTTGATTTACCGCAACCGGATGGTCCAAAAACTGTAACAAATTGATTCTCTTTAATCCTTAGATCAAAATCATCAAAGACAAAAACATCCTTTGCCTTTTTTCCATTAGAATGTTTATAACTAAGTTTTTTTATCTCTAACATACTTTTTTTCTTAGCCAAGGAACAAAAACATATTCCGCTATATCAATTACCTTAATCAATAAATATCCAATCAAACCAATGATAATCATCCCAACTATAATCTTGTCTGTTTGCAATAATAATCTACTAAATTGAATAAAATAACCTAAGCCTGATTGAGCTCCAATTAACTCGGACGCGATAACACTCATCCAAGCCATGCCCATCCCAATTCTTAATCCAGCAAAGATATAAGGTAATGAAAAGGGAAATAAAACCTTTAAAATGTACTTTTTTCTATCCAACTCAAAAGTATTAGCAACATTCTTGTAGATTTCAGGTAAAGACCTAACCCCAAAATAGGTATTTGTAAATATGGGAAAAACAGCCCCAAGAAAAACAATAAAAAAAGCAGAATAATTACCAAGCCCAAATATCAAAATTGCAATAGGAATCCATGCTATAGGTGGAATGGGTCTCAACATTTCAATAAGAGGCTTAACTAATCTACCAAGTGAATTATAATACCCCAAAAGCATAGCCATGAACACTCCGACCACAGTCGCTAAGCAAAACCCAACTATAATTCTAAATACACTTTGGAAAATATGGATAAAAATATCTCCTTTAAGAACAAGAACATAAAAAGACTGCAAAATCTCAGCCGGTGTTGGTATTAAATTTGTATCTTTAAAAAATAGCCCGTCAATAATTTGCCAGGCAACAAAAATGCTCAAAATTAGAAAAAAGGATTGTATTCTCTTTTTCATGATTACAAAAAGTTAATTAGCTCACAATAAGTCCCTCGATCTTTAACATCTACTACTTTTAGCCCATTAGACTCCAAGTATCCGCGAAGCCTGTCCGCCTCAGAGTACAATTTTTCAGACTTCTTCTGATCTCTACTCTCTAAAATTTTATTAACTTCCAGTTTATTTCTTAATAACTCAAATTCAATTTGATAATCATCATACAAAACATTGATAAATCCTAAAACACAATCAATCGAAAGCATAAAATCAATACAATCCCTAGCATCTTTTTTTGATAAAATTTTATTATTAGAGTTAATTTCTCCAACAAACTCAAAGACAGCAGATATTGCGTCACTAAAATTCATATCATTTGCTAAGGACTTAGAAAATTTTTCATGGGCTCTATTAATTAACCTCGAAAAATCAAAAGTTGAATCCCCCTCATTTAGTAGCTCAGTTTGGTGCAAAAAATGATAAAATGAAATTAATTTTAAGATAACTCCTTTCCCCTCTTCCATGGCTTGCCACGTGAAATTTAATGCCTGCCGGTAATGAGTTTTCATCAAAACATACCTAAGTATTAAAGGATGATAGCCCTTGTCTAAAACATCCGCCAGAACATACCAGGTCCCAGCCACCTTAGACATAGCCTGTTTGTCTACTATAAGATAATCATGGTGTAGCCAATAATTTACAAATTTCTTGCCAGTTATAGCCTCAGCTATTGCTATTTCATTTGTGTGATGTGGAAAAATATGACTTATCCCTCCAGTATGTATATCAATAGTTGTTCCTAAATTTTTTCTAGCCAAGGAGGAGCATTCCAAATGCCAACCAGGTCTTCCTTTACCAATTATCGTGTTCCAAAAAATATCGCCATCTGCTTTGGTCCAATTTTTCCATAAACAAAAATCGTTTTCGTTTTTTTTATCTTCATTAACAAATGACTTTAGCCGACCTTGAGCATTTTTTTTCAAACTATGCTGCTTCTCTATACCAGCTAACTGTCCATAATTATCTACTTTACTAATATCAAAATAGGCTGAACCATTAGAATAATAAACATACCCCTTCTTTTCTAATGCTTTTATTTCCTGAACCAGAAGATCAATGTTCTTGGTGACTTGAGGCAAATTAGTTGGCCTGATCAAGTTCACTTTGTCTAATTGTTTAATGAAATCCGTTATGTTTTGTTCAATGTATTGTGTAAAGTCATAACCATGAGTCAAACAATCCTCTACAATATGATCATCAACATCCGTTAGTTTTATTACATGACTCACTTCATAGCCTAAATATATAAAATACCTTTTCAGCAAATCTGAAAAGGTATAAGATCTTAAATTCCCAATTTGTGTGTGATTTTTATGTACCGTGGGACCACAACTATAGATAGTGACTCTATTTTCATCTATCGGCTCAAACATTTCAACCTTCTTTGATAAAGTATTGTACAATTTAACTCTCCGTTTTTTGATCATAAATTAATCTTTAATCAAAAACTAAATCCCAATCAATTTTATTTTCAGAATTATCCTTTACTGAAACTTTCATGGACAGCAATTCATCTCTGATTCTATCTGACTCTTGATAATTTTGCTCCCCTCTTGCTTTTTGCCTTGCACTAATCAAATTTAAAACTTCTTCGTATGATGTCCCATTTTCTTTAAAAATTAAATTTTGCAATTGATTTAAATATTTTTCTGGATCATCATCAAAAATTCTGAGCACTGTAGTTATGTCTGAAAACTGATTTTTAAAGATTGAAAAAATATTTTCTTTGTCACCTTTGCTCATTTTTCCATTTTCTAGAACATCATTCAAAGTGCTAAAAACTTGTGACAACAACGAAACAACCTTTGCTGTGTTAAAATTTCCGTCCATGCAGACTTGAAAACTACTAGTCAATTGTCTAATAATCTCAGGACAATTAGTTTCGTCTGGGCTAGAAACATAATTAAACTCTTGAAGTTTATTCAAGGTTTTGTAAAAATAATATAACCTTTTGCGTGCGTCTACAAATAATTCCTCAGAAAAATCTATTTGGCTTGCATAATTATGAACTAAAACAATATATCGAACCTCATCAACGGTTTGTTTTTTTAATGCATCCTTCACGGTTAGAAAATTACCCAGGCTTTTGCTCATTTTTTGACCATTTATTTGAACTAAACCATTGTGCATCCAATAATTTGCAAACTGAACCTCATTAAAAGCCTCACTTTGCGCAATTTCATTTTCGTGATGTGGAAAAAGTAAATCAATTCCACCACCATGAATATCAAGACGTGAACCAAGATACTTGTAGGCTAAAACAGAACACTCAATATGCCAACCTGGTCTTCCCTTACCCCATGGCGCATCCCAGAATGGCTCATCTTTTTTGGCCGCTTTCCACAGACTAAAATCTTGTATATTCCTTTTTTGAGGCGCTTCCTTTTCACTGATCAATTCATCAATCTTCCTGTTTGATATCTTGCCATAATCTTTTATTTTAGTAATGTCTAGAAAAACATTACCATCAACCGTATACGCCACACCTTTATCAATTAAAACTTGAATAAAATAAATAATATCGGGGATATGCTCTGTTACTTTTGGCTCATGAGTGGCTGGCTTAACTTTTAATTTTTCCAGATCTTTTTGTGATTGTTCAATGTAGTATTCACTCACTTGCGACCAAGGGATCCCTCTTTCTATACCTCTTCTAATAATTTTGTCATCAATATCAGTATAATTCCTTACATATTCAACTTTATACCCCATTAATTGAAAATAATTTCTAATAACATCAAAAACAATGGCTTGCCTTGCATGGCCCAAATGGATTTCGTCATACGTTGTAACTCCACAGGAATAAATTTTCACCACACCTTCAGATAAAGGTGCAAACTTTTCAACTTTCCTAGTAAGAGTATTGTAGATATCTAAACTCATATATTTTGGAGCACGGGGGTGGAATTTAACCACCGTATTTAGCTTTGCAGGCTAACACCTAAACGACTCGGTCACCCGTGCTTAATTAATTCATTAAACTCTCACCATCCACGTAACAATTACAGACGTTCTCCCCTTTAAACACATCATCATCGCAACATGGACAAAATGAAATATTATTTTTTTGACAATTTTTAATAACTGGCTCCAATAATTTCTGTCTTAGAGAATCGTTTAATACGTAATTCTCACCAATTAAGTTACCATTTTCTTTAAAAAAAGACAACAATGCTTGTAGGCTTGATTCAGGCAACCCAGCATTTAATCTTAACGTTTTAGCAATAACTAATTTCACACCAGCAACAGAAAGATCCTCAATAAGTTTTTCTATCTCTTTTGAACTTTGCCCTCGCACTCCAGAAAAACTAGGAATTATTGGCTCAACCTTGACTCTCACTAATTTTCCTCTTTCAATAATTTTTGAAATGGCATCAATCTTTTCCTTGGTGGTCAATTCCTCACTTTTTATGACCGTTCCTTGGATATTAAGCTTCTCCAAAGAAGTAATTGTAATATCCAAAAATACATTCTTGTCATCCAGTAAATGAATGTACTCCTTTTGCAACAGAATTTTAGGGTTTTTGGTCACAATGATTACCTTGAAACCAGCTTTCAACAACTCCTTAATGGCAAACAATGCATCTTTTTGTGTTTTCTCTATTTCCTGAAAGGGATCTGTACTACTCGAAACTTCTACGGCTAAATGATTTACCCCAAATTCTTTTGCTCTCTTAATATCATGAATTAGAGCTTTTCGAAAATTATTTTTTGTTTGATTCCGATCTTTGTCAAACCAAACATAACAATACGAGCAGCGAATAGAACACCCATGATATGGATTAACCACAAATCGAATTGGACATGGAGCCTTATCCCCCCATCTTTCTGAAGCATAACGCTTGATAGCCCAGCTTCTTTTTTCAAATTCCTTAATTCTGTCTAATAACACATTATTAGTCAATATAATAATTTAAATGACTTTTTTTTAACAACAACTCGCCCTTGTTATAATTATTTATCTTTATTTTTAACTTAATGAATTTTTTTATTAAAAACCCCCCTGTCTCTAGGGCTTTAACTTTTTGAGGATTATTTGAAACAAGCCAAATCTCTTTTTTTAAATGCAAATCTTTTAGAGCTTGGACCTCTTTTTTGTAATTTCTGTAATCATGTTTTTTAAAACCTAATTTTTTGAAGGCCTCAAGAGTGTTCAAACCATCTGTATTTTCAATGCCCATTGATTTGATCTTTTTTTCAAGACCAATCCCTCGACCTTCATCGTAGCTATAAACAATTACCCCGCACCCATGCTTTTTAATTTTTTGCATTGTTTGCTCTAATTGCTGGCCACAATCGCAATGATAGGAGAAAAAGGCTTCTCCAAACAAACAGGCCGAATGAATACGAACAATTGGAGTCTTTTTACTTACATCACCACAAACAAAAGAAACACATGTACCTGACCTTACTCTATGGTAAGATGTTTTGTACTGACCATATTTTAAATTTAAAATTGTTTGACTAACAATAGCCATATTTATACATTATATCCTTGTAAATTAAAGTACTTCTTTAGCTGATCACTTTTATCAATACCATCCACCTTTTCATTAACGGAATTCAAACTTTCAATTCTTTTATGAAGTTTTTTGGTTACTTGAATGTTTTCAATCAGTTGAAAATCTTGCAAATTATTTATTTGAAATAACTGTTGTCGTGGAAAGTCAATTATTTTTTCTGAACGATTGGCAAAAAGCTTATAATTTTCCGTATACTTATAGTTCCCCTGATAATATGCAGCTGAATATTTAACCGCTGAATTGGCTGATGTTTCTAGTCTATCTTTGTTTTTGATTTGATTCATTTTTCCCAGGACATCACAAGACTCACATACCCATGTTGCAGAAAACGCATCTCTATCCTGACTGATACTTTTATTGTAAACCATTTCCACTAAACTTTCACCATCCAAACTATCATCTTTTACATTTAAGAGCTTTAATAAAGTTGGCATAATATCGATAGTCCTAATTCTGTTTTTGCGATATTGAGCCTTAACATCACTGGCATAAAACATAACTGGAACGCGTATCACCCCCTCGTCCAATGAATTGTGATGACCATAGGTCTCCTGATTCCACGCCTCTCCATGATCAGCAAAAATAATCAACAAATATTTTTCTCCTTTTAGTGTTTCCAGTAAATTGTCTAAAAATACATTAAATTTATTTTTATGAAAATAATTTATCCCCTCTAGATATAAATCAAAAAGATCATTATCCAATTTATTTTTATACAAATGCGCAATTATTTTCTTGTATCTATACAAATAGTCTAAGTCTTCCTGGTCACGAAATGTTTCGACCGCCATGTCCTCAAGCTTTATTTTTTTACTTACTATGTTATATTTTTTTTCTAAAAAGTTAACTTTTTGACGATAATCATCCCCCCCAAACTTCAATGAGTGAAAGCCATAGGGATAATGTATTTGTCCAAAATGGAAAAAGGATAACACCTTTTTACTATCTCGTAGAATTTCCATGGGCTTTGACTCGTCTTCAACAAAATAATGATCCACCCCTTGAATCATGTTTAGATACTTACCCAAAACAAACGGAAAGTCAGTTTTAAATGAAGTATTGTACCCTAGCTTTTTAAATTTTTGGAATATATTTTCTGCTCTCAGCTTTGTATTAAATTGATCATATAGTCCATTGTGCTTTGGCCACAAGCCACTAAAATAGGCCGCATGAGAAGCAGATGTATATGGGGCAACGCTAATAGTATTAGAAAAAAAACAACTTTGTGCTGCAAGTTGATCTAAATTAGTTTTTTCTAATTTTGTTTTCACTTTATACTCGCTAGGAAACAACGAATCCTGATTAAAACCTAAACCATCTGCTCGCAGAGTGTCTAATGAAATTAAAATTATTTTATCGTAAGACATATAGATTAATACCAAGCATTTTCCTGCTCGACAAACTCATACTTAAGTTGTAATTGCCGAGTTATTAACTGTTTAAGACTGTCCTGGAAAACAAACCTTTCACTCCAATAGTGGGAGACTTCTATTAAATTTATATTAGTATTTTCAATTTTTCTTTCAAAAAGTGTCCGCTCTTGTTCTCCATGAGATATTTGTAACTTGTTGTAATATTCCCCTGTCAAATAAGTATCACACTCCAAATAAATAGCTTCCAAAATCAATGATGGATCCGTTCCACCGCCAGGAATTACAGCAACTTTCCCAACTTGATTCGTTCTCTTGATAAAGTTTACCCGATTCCCACCAGTTGTTGTTTGCAGAAAAGAAATATATTCATCAAATTCATCGTGCTTGTGAACATGCCCAGTGGTCCCCACCCAACCTGTCTGATCTTTTATAAACTGACCAGAAACATGAATACCACTTCCCTTAGCAAAATCTAAAACAGTTGAAACCTTTGCATGAATATCCAAAGGAGTATGAATAGAATAAACAGAAATATTACGTTTCTTTAATTCTTGAAGATACTTTTCTGGCAATGCAATAAACCCAGCCCCGGCCGTTTGATCTTCCAATGGATGATGTGTAAAAATTAATACATTTTTTTCATCTCGTTGAAATAATTTTTCTAGGACACCTCTATCTAAAAAAACCGTACCAATGATTTTTTGAACATTAACACCATTATTTAACATCAGCCCATGATAAGATTTCAAAAAATCATCTGAAAAATATTTTCGCCAATCATAATTTAACTTATTGAATATTTCTGGTAAAACGAAACTAAAAGGCAAGTCTTTATTTAACTCTTTTATTTGGAAAAAATCATCCAATTGTTGAGCTAACTCTTTTATTAACATACTATGAAATATTATAGAACTCTGTTCCTTCTCTTAGCATTTCAGCTATTACAGATTGCTCTGTCTGATCAGGGAAATCATTTCCTTTTACTGCCCCAGCAACTAAATATGTTTTTATTCCCATGGACTTAAAAAATTTATCAGCAAAGCGAATACAAACATTAGTTAACAATCCAATAAAATAAACTTCCTTTACGCCTAAACTCTCAAACAATGGCCTTATATTAGGGTTTGAGCTCTGACATTGTTGTTGTTTTTCAAAATAGATACGCTTACCTTTCAAAACTTCTTTTTCAACAGCAGCAAGTGTTTCAGGTGTATACTGATGATCTGATACATACAAAATATCACCCTGTGTTTGCTTGATTTTTTGCTGACCTACCGTTCCCTTAATACAATGTAAAGGCAATTTTTCATCTCTCGTCCCAGGAACACTCTCTCGAGAAATATGAGCGTCCAATACTCCCATAATAGGGATTTCTAATTTCTCAAAGTGCTTAATGGCTTGTTCAAACTTGTTAACCATCAAATAGGCCTTTGGTACTGCAAATTCACCTCCTTTTAGAATTAGATCATTTTGAGTATCCACATCCCATAGAACTTTGGATATTTTAGACATATTAACCAATTAAATTCTTTAATTCATTTGGATCGGACTCCAAGTCAAAAACTTCACAATCATCACTGTTTAGATTAATAATAGTCTTATCTTTATTATTAATTCTTATAGCTTTTTTATTTTTTACATGAGGGAATTTACCACCTGTAGCTTCAGTCTGCTCTTCTGGGTAAAATGTTTCAGAGTAGGCTGGTAAGTTCATTGAAGTACCGTTAATTATTGGTATCAGGGAAACACCATCAAACTTCATACTTTCTTGGCCAAAATCCATCAAATCTAAAACTGTGGGAGCAATATCAACCAACCGAACTTGATCAACAACATCTATATTTTTTTCTAGCTTTCTATCTTTAATGGTTAAAAGAACTTTTTGTGTTTGATCATAAAGTAAACATCCATGCCCAAGCTCCTCTGGGTGCCCCAAAGCCTCACCACCCTTATCATTTGGATATAAACCTTCTAAGTCTTCTCCATGATCTGAAAAGCAAACAACAGTTAAATCCTCCCACAGGCCTTCTTGTTTTAATTTCTCGATAAACTTCTCTAAGTAATGATCACTGTAAGCTACTTCATGTTCATAAACATTATCCCCAGCAAACTTTTCCGGGGCTTCATAAGGCCAATGAGCATCAAAAAAATGCAAAAAAAGAAAAAATGGTTCTTCTTTATTTTTTTCTAACCAAGTCCAGGCCTTTTCAATAACTAAAGGGGCCCTTTTTAATGCTGTGCCTCTTTTTTTTACATCTACTGTTTTCAAAGGATCTGTACCATCTGGCAACAAAGGTATTTCATCATCATAAAAATCAAAACCACGACAAAATTCGTACCACTTATTCATCCCAGGGCAAGACACAACAGCCCCTGTCTTATACCCACCCTCTTTCAACGTCTGAGTAATAGTCTGTACCTCTGTCTTTAGTTTTTCTTTAAACAAATGACGAATCCCATGATTATATGGCTGTAAGCCTGAAAGCACTGTTGCATGACTAATAGGTGTTAGTGGTGACGAAGATATAGCATTTAAGAACGTAACACTATCTTTTCTTAAACAATTAATACCAGAAAATTTCCTACTATAAGCAACATCTGCTCTAACTGTATCAAGAGATATAAATAATAAATTTTTCATTTTACTAAGGTTATTGTGGTAGATATGTAAGGTTAACAAAATCTTTCATTGTGACTTGTTTATCAATCATTTTCTGATCGTAAATAAAGTCCGCTGCTTCCTGCATAATCCTAAAATCATCTTCATTGAAGGTTAACCTGATCTGATCCTTAGATTCCACTTTTAAATTTGGCTCTATATCTGCGGCTATAAAAAGCGCATTACTTGTAATATCAAGACTTGCCTCCTCTGTAAACCACAGATTAGCCTGTTCAACATTAGTTCGGTAATAATCATAAGAAGAATGAAAAGCGCTAAGAAATCCACGGACAGCCTGAGGGTTATTTTCCAAATAATCATTTGAAACGAGAATAACGGAAACAACTTTACCAACTGCTAAATTTTTAACTAAACCCTTTTCCTCAAAAATTGCTGGTGTAGGATCAAAACCTGCTAACGCATCGATTTTCCCCCATTTTTTTGCTTGTACATCATTTACTAAATCACTTTGCTCGTAAATGCCAAGATTTATATTATTAACATCCGTTTGTGGATCCAACCCAGCTGCTTTTTGCTCCTGCAAAGCCATCCGCTGAGCAGCAGCTCCAAATGGCATAGCAACTGTTTTCCCTTTTAAATCTTCGACGGACTGGATTTCTGAGTTAGGTGGTACATATAGAGAAACCCTGTTATACATTAACCTAGAAACTATAGTCCAGTTTGGATCTTTTGCTAAGAGAATAGCCGCTGGTTGATCAGCTGTAAAAACAACATCTACTTCCCCTGCCAAAGCAGCTTCGTTCAATGGTCCTCCGTAACTAAACCCTTTAAAATCTCCTTGTAAACCATTTTCTTTTAATAATTCTGTTTTTTTTAATACTTGAGTTAATTGGCCTTCAGTCGCCCATGGAATCTGCCATCCAATTCGTATTGAGCTAAGGGCATCATTAGGCTCATTAACTACCTGCTCGTTTGTGGAAACACAGCCAGTCATAAAAAAAATTACGATCAAACCAAGGACTAAAATAGTTCTTCTGTTTTTCATAAATTGACAATTAATTTATTAACTCAACTCCATTTTATTAATATTCTAACATATCTGCTATCTTTGTCCAAAAACAGGTATTTCAAGAAATTTATAATAAAAAAAGTAAATTGCATATTACAACTATTAAGCTATACTATTTAGGTATGATTAAATGGTTACAAAGCTTATCAAAAACAAAGAAATTTGCTTTTTTGATCTCTACTATTACCCTTTCATTCCCCCTTGGAGCAGCTTTTGGCTTTTTCATCGGACTTGTCTCTATAACATTCATTCCCACCTGCTGTAACAATAATGGTTGTCAAAGTTGTTTTGAATTTAATGGTCTAATCGGATATGAAGCTTCTGGACTTTTTGGCCTCTGGTTTGGTATGATTTTGATCCCAACTGTATATATCGGTTTTATTATTTATATCTACTTAAAAGCCACGCATGACAAAAATCAAGAGAAAATGGGACATCTTAACAGATGACCAAAAGCAAGTAGCCCAAAGAGAAATTATTGGTTTTTTCCAAAAAGAACTAGATCAAGAAATTGGAATTATAATCGCTGACAAGCTTTTGGATTTCTTTCAAGAAATGAACTTCCCTGCTACATACAACTACGCCATTGAAGATTCAAAGAAGCTTTTGAGACAAAGATTTGTAGACTTTGAAATTGACCTTGATTTACTTACAAATAAATAAACAACATGACAAAGCATACCCACATCGGTGTTTACGCCATAGCTAAAGTAGAAAATAAAATTTTACTTATAAAAAAAGCCCGAGGGCCCTACACAGGACAGTGGGATCTGCCTGGCGGCCAATTTGAATTTGGTGAAACTTCAGAGGAGACTCTTATTAGAGAAGTTGACGAAGAAACCGGGTTAACAATTTCTTCATCAAAACTTCTTGATGTTATGTCTCATACAGTTACCTACACAAATTCATCTGACGAAAAAGAAACACTTCATCACATTGGAATTATTTATCTTATTAAAGTTCAAGATGATTCTAATAAATTAAAAACAGGGGCTGACGGAGAAGATTCGCTTGGTGCAAAATGGATAAATATTTCAGAGTTAAAAGAAAATACTCTTTCACCTTTCACAAAGCGTAGTCTTGAGTCACTTAAAGATTAATTCCAACCAAAATGCTTTCAATCCAACAAATTAAATTGCCCATCACTCACAAAGAAGATGAACTGCAATCAAAGATTGCAGAAATTTTAGAATTGAAGATTGATGAAATAAAAAATTTCACAATTACCAAAAGAGCTATTGATTCTAGAAAAAAGAGAGAGATGATTTATTTTATTTATACCGTGACAGTTGAGGTTAATGATGAAGAATCTGTTCTAGAAAATAAATTCGTCAAGAAAAACACCAAACATCATAGAATTGAACTAAAAGAACCATACATCTACGAGCTTCCAGAAATTGCTTCTTCAAAAACTTCAAAACGACCAATAGTTATTGGTTCTGGGCCATGCGGATTATTTTCTGCGCTTCTTTTGGCTAAAGCCGGTCTAAAACCAATCATGATTGAACGAGGCAGTGACGTTGACTCTAGAATTAAAGATGTTGAAGAGTTTGTTTTAACTGGGAAGCTAAATATAAAGTCCAATATCCAATTTGGTGAAGGTGGAGCTGGGACATTTTCTGATGGAAAATTGAATACCCTTATCACTAACCCAAGAATAAAATATATTTTTGAAGAGCTTGTAAAAGCTGGGGCTCCGGAAACAATTCTTTGGGATGCGAAGCCTCATATTGGAACAGACAAGCTTCGTAATGTTGTAAAAAACATTAGAAAAGAGCTGATTGCTCTTGGAGGTGAGGTTCGATTCAACACAGAGCTAACTGATATTAAAACAACCAAGAATAAACTAACAAGTATTGTTGTAAATGGAGAAGAAGAAATTAAAACAGACACGCTCGTTCTCGCGATTGGCTATTCGGCGAGAGATACTTATGAAATGTTATACAAGAAAAAACTAAAGATTGAACAAAAAGCTTTTTCTATTGGAGTCCGAATCGAACACAAAGCTGACATGATCGACAAGTCTCAATACGATAAATTTTATGACCACGAGAAGCTTGGTCGAGCCAAATATAAACTTGTAAGCCACAGCGACAAGAATCGAAGTGTCTATACGTTCTGCATGTGTCCTGGAGGCTTTGTTATGCCCTCCACAGCCCAGGAAGACACGATTGTTACAAATGGCATGAGCAAGTACGCCCAAGACGGAGACAACTCTAATTCGGCCTTATTAGTAAACGTAAACGGCAAAGATTTTGAATCTGATCACCCCTTGGCTGGAATTGAATTCCAAAAGAAATGGGAAGAAAAAACTTTTAAAGTTGGTGGCAGTAATTATCATGCTCCCGTCCAACTTGTTGAAGATTTTTTACAAAAAATAAAATCAAAAGAAATAAAAAGTATAGTACCAACTTACAAACCTGGAGTAACACTAGCTTCGCTTGATGACTGCCTGCCTAAATTTGTAACCAAGAGTTTACGAGAGGCTCTACCAAAACTTGATAAAAAAATTAGTGGCTTTGCTCATCCAGAAGCAGTTTTGACAGCCATTGAAACTAGATCATCATCACCACTTCGTATCATTCGAGACAATGAAACATTACAATCAAATATCTCTGGCATTTATCCGGCAGGCGAAGGAGCAGGCTACGCTGGTGGCATTGTTTCATCAGCCGTCGACGGAATAAGAGTTAGTGAATCAATTTTAAACCAAATTAATAACAACTTATAAACATGGACAACACAAAAAGAGATGACATTAACCCAGGCGACGAAGTTTCTATCGTATTAAAGAAGGATCAGCCAACAGGGGACCTTACAGATGGCATTGTCCAGGACATTCTTACGAACTCCTCTAATCATCCACACGGTATAAAAGTCCGATTAGAATCTGGAGATGTTGGCAGAGTGAAAATTATAAAATAAAACCTACTTCTTGATCGCTTTATAAGCGATCATTTTTTTTACAAACAAAAAAGGATATCGAATTCGATCCAACATCCCATTGTGAGGCTCTGCTTCCTCTTGGCTCACCACTTTATCCTTCGAAGCTTTACGCGTAGAAGGATGCATCAGGTGACTATGTCCTATCGTTTTATTGGGTCAGGATTTGCCCAAACTTGCAATGAAAAGCAATCATCACAAGAGATGTAGAACCGCTATCGGTTCTTCCCGGATCCGGTTGGCGTTGCCAAGACAAAGCGGGGCTGATGCCGCTCCATCTTCCGCGCCTCACGACGCAGATTCCAGAACTGCTTTCGGGACATGCCGAGGATATCCAGTGCACGATAGAAGACGGCATCGGCCTTACGCACACCTTCGAACACACGACACACGACCGTCTGACACATCTGCTTGTCCATCTGCGCTTCCATTGGTTTCTCCTTTGTTTTGCGATTATCAAAAATGTCGAAAGATTCAACAGCTTTGAAAATCGCGCAACAGAACATGGTCCTGTTGCGCGGGTGCAAGCCCAGCTAGTTAGCTGGGTGGCATTCATGCCGGGCACCTCCTTTTGATGGGGAGGAAGGCAAGCAGTATAGGTCGTATCTGCTGCCGAACAAGCGATGATCGTCCCATTCGCGGAGACAATCCAACCACCACAGCGCCATTTTGCGCCACAGCATCGCCTTTGACCACACATTCTGAGAGCCGCTGCAACAGTTCTCAGTCTTAAGGGAGAAGTGAGCCCCCATATCTCCTACCAGCTTCTTGGATAAGCATCAATACGAAGGTCCGCGAAACCTCCGCATGAATTAAATCCATGCACAGGATTCCGGACTCCCATGCTTCCGTTTTTCCCTCGACGCTCCCCCCTTTTGGAGCGTGAAGTTTACGGCATGGCCCAACACTGGTAGTGATTCCTGACCCCCATCACGCAGTTAGCCTTGCGCAATCATTGGGGTCCACCTCAAAGCCAACTCACTCACGGTTAAAGGATTGACCCCCATCACGCAGTTGGCATTGCGCAATCATTGGGGTCCGACACAGAGCTAACTCCCTAATCCCTGGGAACAACGACACGAGCTCGCTGAGTTCCGGCGCGGTGCATTTGCAAAAGCTCCGCAAGCACCTCATCCGAAAGCTCAACCTGCTCGGGCCGAGGTCGCCAAACGAGATCGTCGTCAGTCGGCTCTTGGTACTCCGCCCGACACGTACCATCACACTCGCCGATCACGGTAAAGGTCTTACCGTAGTCATTGTTGTGATTGCAATACGCGGTGGTCAGAGAGACATGAAGTCCCTCGACACACAGATCCTCAGAGGAGTAACACCCATCCGCCTCACGATTAAACGCCAAAACTTTCATGGGATCCTCCTCTTGTGTTTATGATCCCCAGAGAAGCCGACAAGCTTGTTCCTCTGGGGATCCGCGAAACAAGAATGCTTGTTTCGCGGGAGAAGGAGGGAGAAAATGGGGAGTGAGACGTCGTAGGTCGAACTCGTCTCTCGGGTAATTTACTGTTTGCACCGCCTTTGTTTAGGCATCACCCTTTGACCGCACATACGCGTAGTACGTTTGCAGACGTACCCACTATCCGAGGAGCTGTGCAACTCCTCATAAGCTGTTCACAACTTCTTGAATATCATTCACGTAGGGACTGCGATAGCCCACAACATGAATTTCAATCCATGCATGAGAGCTACCCACGCTTCCGCTTTTCTATCCAAGATCTACCCCTATTAGATCCCAGCTTTGCGGCATGGCCCTACGTTGTGACAGCTACGAACCGGTCCTCACTGCGCCCGACATCATGCCGTTCGTCAGCAACGAAATCACCGGTTATCACGCACTTCCATCTGTAGTAAATCAGTTCACATCCCCCTTTCCTTTGAACTAGTCATTAGAAAGTGAGGGTAAACTTATTTTCTCGAAGACATTTGCGAGACTGATTTATGTGACAAATGCTCAAGACATATGCTTAGGTCCGGAAACTGGTTTATCAATCCTGGGATCAATTGCGCCGAGCTTCCAGAAAGAAGTTTTTAGCTTCTGCTTGTTTTGTTGTTTATCGCAACGAAGTATCTTAGCAGAACTTTTTAATTTTGTCAAGTCCAACCACCAGGCACCACGTTTTTGTTCTAAGATTAGCCTAATTAGAGTGTTGATAGCCATCAACAAATAATCAAGTTTCCAGATTTTTTCTTAATCACCCATATAATATTACTTAATTTAATAACGATCCTCCCTCTAAAATTATTTACATAACACTATATCACTTTCACACAAACACGTCAAGCCCCAGTCAACCTAAATCAATGCAAGGCATGATTTTGTTTAATTTTAGCCACTTCTCCTGCGATAATAAGTCATGAACGAATTGACCTATTTGACAAGAGACCTGTATTTTGCTATAATGAGTATATAATAATACAAATATGATCAAAGAATCACTAAAAACTCTTAATCTATCTGACAAAGAAATAGATATATACCTCTATCTTTTGAATAATGGCCCCTCTCTTGCCCCAAACATCATCAACAAAACAGGCCTAAACAGAACAAACGTCTACACTTTAATAAGTAGCCTCTCAGACAAGGGCCTTGTTATAGAAAAAAGCGAAACAAAAAAAAGAAAGACCGTCTACTCCGTTGTAAACCCAGCAAACCTCTATAAACTCATTGAAGAAAAAGAAAATAATCTTCACCTTTTAAAACAAAATTTTAATAGCGTTTATCAAGACATTAAAGCTCTCTACCAGAGCTCCACAGAAAAACCTATCGTTCAAATTCTCTCCGGAACAAAAGGCATAAGCTCTTTTTACGACAAAATGCTCTCGTCAACTGGGGAAATTCTTATTTTTGTCTCAAAATACGATAGAAGAGAAAAAGATCATGAATTACTTATAGAACAAAACATAGCAGCAAGAGCAAAAAAAGGAATCACAACCAGAGCCCTAAATCCACACGAAAAAAAATTTCCACTCTCTACTTTTAGAAAATATCTTGCAGACAGAAAAGAACAACTCACTGAAGTCAGAACAATGCCATCTGACTTTGTCTTTCCATCCCAAATTATCGTTTTTGACAACTATGTCGGCATCACTTCTCTAAAGACAGAACTCATTACAACAACTGTTGAAAACAAGAATATCGCTGACACAATGAAGATAATATTTCAATTTATGTGGGACAGCTCACTCCCTTTTCACACCAAACTAGTAAAGCGAGCCATCCACGCAGAACAAGATATTTAGAATTGACACATCTGGTAAAATTTGCTATTATACAAGCACTTAAATTACGATTATGGGCCCGTAGCTCAGTTGGCTAGAGCGCCTCGCTTGCACCGAGGAGGTCACAGGTTCGACCCCTGCCGGGTCCACCAAAAAACCACCAACACTAGTTGGCGGTTTTTTGATTATCTTGATTATATAAATACAACTGAATTTTTCTTGTCAATTTTTCTTTTCCCGGGACTGTAAGCCGGGTACCCGATCGCCACCCCAATTACAAAATGATGATCAATATTATAATGCTCTTTTATCCTTTTGACTCCCGAATAAATATCGGCCATCGGTACTGCACCAAGACCAAGAGCATGAGTTGCCAATAAAATATTTTGCATACAAGCCCCCAAACTAATTGATTCCACAGAGTAACCATAAAGATTATCTCCACTGACAACCCGCTCACTATCATGAATCCCTTTTGAATATGGCTGCTTATTGAATAACAAAATCAGTGAATGAGCTTCATCAATAATTCCCATAGATTCAATTGTAGTATCCTCAATACCCTCAACTGGCTTGCCTGTCTCTGTTGAAACAGGCGCACTTGAAAATGTAGACATTCCCTCCTTTGTCCATTGAACAACTTTGTCTTTTTGAGAACCAGACACAACAACAACATGCCAAGGTTCACTATTCTTGGATGACGGAGCTCGTAACCCAGCCTCAATAATTTGTTCCAAATGTTTTCTGGAAACCTCTCTATTAATAAAGCTGCGAATACTTCTTCTCGTATAAATTGTTTCTAAAAATTTACTCATATAAATATTATTACTTCCTAAAATACATTTCACATAAACATACTTTAGGAAGCGGGCGTCGTTCATGCGAGAACGACGCCCTGGTGAAAATCAGAGAACCTCGGTGAGCATGTCCTTGAAGGACTTGCCAAGGCACTCCTGACCAAAACCATGCTCGCAGAATATCTTCCACTCACATAGAAGGGCATTTAGCATCAAACCAGGCGATATTCACTCCATCCATATTGTAAATGTAAAACCCCGTTGAAGCACTAACATTTACAATCATTTTCTTACCCCTGCCTTCAAGGAGAAAAAAACCACCAGTATTTTCCGAACCACGGTAACCATTAAAGGTCACTTTAACGCGAACAGACTCTTCATTTGTATTTTCTAGAACCAAATCTCTTGTGTAATTCGTTTTATAGATTACACAACCATGCAAAATAACTCCTTCAACAGGCTTAACCACTCGACTAGCCATCCTCTCATTCTCTTGACGTTTTTTCTCCTGGGTATCTGAAAGGTAAAGCACAAACCCAACACCCAAGAACACAAACAATACAAGAACTCCCTTCCATATCAAATCCATTTCCCCCCTCCTTTCAAACAATCCTCCCGGCTACCTCACAAGGAAATTGTTTGTGTGTATTTTAACGAACTTCACATAGACACCGACATATAAATACTTATTACTTCCTAAAATACATTTCACATAAACATACTTTAGGAAGCGGGCGTCGTTCATGTGAGAACGACGCCCTGGTGAAAATTAGAGAACCTCGGCGAGCATGTCCTTGAAGGACTTGCCAAGGTACTCTTGACCAAGACTGTCGAGCGCCTCAACGAGACGCTGCTCCAGACTATTGGTCGCCTTTCGCTCGTAGCGAATCTGCCATTCGCGCTTACAATCGCAATTGATACCATCTGCGATCCGAAGAATCTCCTCTCGCTCCGCTGGCTGTCCCGAGAAACGAAGAATTTTCCACTTGATCTGATCGGTGCACTCGTCGCAACCACCACCCACAACCACTTCTGGTCGAGGCGTAATGAAGCCAAAGAAGTGAACCTGCCTGCACTCTTCTGAAGTCAGGCGACGCATGATCTCGACCACCGTCCAATACCCTGGCAACTCATACTCGCCAGCCTCATACATCTTGCCGACGAGAGTCGCCTGACGAATGTTCATGCTCATAACGATGATGTTATCAGCCAACTTCTGCTCAATCAGGTACTTGATAGTGTTCGTTACTTCATCGACTGTCTCGCGCTCGGTCAAGAACGGGGGCTTGAGCTGAAAGTGAAGACAGATCTTGATGTTATAACGACGCATCAGCGCGATCTTCTCTTCCCACTTCTTATCAAGCTTCTTATTCATCGCGCCTTCTCGAACCAGATCGTTAAGACTCTCCAGTCCGAAGCCGATCTCGATGACCGCCTCCCAACCAAGATACTCGCGAAGCTCCGCCAGGATCTCTTCGTTCATGAACTCGAAGCGAGTCTCTGTCGCCATCTCCAGTTTTTTGAAGCTGCCGACGTTAGCTGCGATACGACCAAGAATGTAATGCCGCACTTCCACCGGAATCTCGCGAGAGTCAAAGAAACTACCGATGCCATTCACATTGAACAGCGCGTAGTCCGAATGACCTTCATTCCCCGCCTCGATGTGATCGCACATGTCCTTTGCGGCGACCATCTGACTCTCGAGCGACGGACGCTTGGGAGCACCACCGTAATCACACATGGTGCAACCACCAGCCAAGGCGTGACGACAACCAGCCGTCCGCATAAAGCAAAGTGGAAACATCCGACCAGGAGCACTGCTATTCGGCAGATTGAAATGCCCCCAAGACGTTCCAGTTAAATTCCGTCCACGCTCCTTACGAAGACGACGCATGATGGGATTCCAGAAACGCTCGGCTACCTGCAAGACACCTTCCTTCGTGTACATGGGATTCTCCTTGATTTGATGTAATGTTCATGTTGACCTCTCAACAAACAGAATTATACCAGAAAAGCACAACAATGTCAACCTAGAGACTTATATTAATCTTACCCTTTGCTAAAATTAGAGGTTTTATTGGTATAAAACATGTAAAGTAGCTACTTGACACTTCAGCTTAACTATGCTATGATGGAGGTAGAATTAGAGAAAATTACAAATATATCTTATTTAACATTAATGCTAAATAACGTAAATTTAGACAAAAAAATGTCAATTCATGAATCTTTAATTAAATTTGGACTAGACGCCCCTAGCTCAGAAATATATTCCCTTTTAATCAACCAGGGAGAACTTTCAGTTTCTGATATTATTAGAGGAACCGAATTTAGCAGAACAACAATTCACGGCAGCCTAAATCTACTAATTGATAAAGATTTAATTGAATACAAAAAAGAAGGACGTAATGCCTTCTACAATGCAAAGGATCCAAGCAAGCTCAACAGCCTGCTTGAAGATCAAAAACTAGAATTCAACAAACTAACAGATGAATATAAGAATGTAATCAATAGCCTTGCCGGAACATTTAACATCACGAACAAAAAACCAGGTATAAAATTTTACGAAGGCCTTGACGAGCTTGCTGAGCTTTTTGAAACGAAGTACAAAACCAAAGAAACAATTTACACGTACGTCAACCGAGACTCACTACTCCTCACCAACAAAAAAATACTAGAGCAACACATTAAAGCCATAGAAAAATATGATGTAAAAGAAAAAATAATTGCAGCTGATACTCCAAGCTCCAGAAAAATCAAGGAGATAGTAAAGAATGACAAAAACACAGAAATCAAAATTCTGCCAAAAGACAAATCCCCCTTTCAAGCAGGAATGGATATGTATGACGGTAAAATTGAATACGCAACCTACAAACAAAACCAAAACATTATGATAGTAATAGAAGATCCTGAGGTTTGCAAAATGCACCGACAGATTTTCGAAACACTTTGGCGATTAATCTAAAACAGCTCATGGCAAAAAAGCTGTTTTTGTTTTGTGAAATTCGTTTTTACTATTTTCCTATCTCGTTTTCTTTTTTCACCAACAAATATTCTTAAATAAGTGAAAACATTTTTCACACAACTTTCATGCCCGTAAAAAAAATAAAAGTTTTTTTTCACAAAATATTTTTCCATTTCAAAACATAAAATAAATTTTAATTTAAAAAATATTTTCAAACTTATCCCCATTTAACTTTTTAAACTTGTCTATAAGTGCAAAAAGTTTTATAATTAAGGTGAAAAAATAAATGTAATTTAAAATTAAGAAATAAATAGCTTTCAAGGTTTTTTAAAGTAATTACAAAAATTAATTCTTTAAAAACTTTTAAGGAGGACAACTAATATGCCACCAAGAAAGAAAGCAGCTCCAAAGAAAAAACGTGTAGTTCGAAAGACTACAAAGAAAGCTGCACCAAAGAGAAAGAAAGCAGCTCCAAAGAAGAAAAAAGCCGCACCAAAGAAAAAGAAAGCAGCTCCAAAGAAGAAAAAAGCTGCTCCAAAAAAACGTAAAGCTGCTCCAAAGAAAAAGAAAGCAGCTCCAAAGAAGAAAAAAGCTGCTCCAAAGAAACGTAAAGCTGCTCCAAAGAAAAAGAAAGCAGCTCCAAAGAAGAAAAAAGCTGCTCCAAAGAAAAAGAAAGCAGCTCCAAAAAAACGTAAGGCTGCTCCAAAGAAAAAGAAAGCAGCTCCAAAACGTAAGAAAAAATAGCCCTATAAGAAAATGCGCATTTAACATGCGCATTTTTCTTTTACTTCATTTTTTTCTTTAAAAAACCTTTACCACACCAAATTCACCATCATAACCAGGTTCGATATTTACTTTCCCCTCTCTTACACGTAAAATTCCTTCAGCTATTATATCGTTTGAAATTTCTTCTAGATCTTCCCTCTTTAGGTTTAACAAAATATTAAATTCATTCTCACCTTTCTCTATCATATCTTCATATATAGCAGTCACACCCTTTGTCTTCTTTCCTCTTTGCAAAACCTCTGCAATTATCTCCTGCAAAGGAACTATATTTTTAAAAGGAACTTTGTTTTTTGGTTTAAATCCTAAGTCTCGATCCGCTAAATCATCAATCCTATAATTTACTCCTAAAATCAATGGTCGATTACACTTTGGACAGATATTTTTGTACTTCTCTTTTGATTCTTGTGGCGAACATGAGAAATTACAAGCACGATGTCCATCAAAATAATATTTCCCTTCTTGAGGAAAAAACTCAATTGTATATAAAAACTTTTTTAGGTCCTTATTCTTTATAACTTCATAAATCTCATCATAAGTTCTTTCTTTCAAATCAAATACATTTGCCTCTCTCCCAAGATTGGCTGGCGAATGCGCATCCGAGTTAGATAGTAACGTAATATTGTCCAACTGAGACAATCTCCAGTTCATTTCTGGATCAGAAGAGATACCTGTTTCCACCGCATAGATATGTGGAGTCATGTCTTCAAAACATTCTTCTAGAGAATCATAACCAGACTTAGAACCAAAGACAGCAAACCAAGGAGTCCATATGTGAGCAGGAATAATTGTTGTCTTTTCATTAGCCTCTAGACAAAGTTCAGTTAAATCTCTAGCTGACAAACCAATTATTGGTCTTCCATCTGATCTAATATTGCATTTACGTTTTTCTAACTCCTTGTTAATCTTTTCTGCAGTCTTGAAATCAGGAATATTTACACAAAGATGAACTCTTCGTGTTTTGTCATTATGTTTATAGATACAAGAGATTTCTCCGGTTAGCATGAAGCGCAAGGGACTAGTAACTAGTAACTTGTCACTAGATTGCTTAAGAGATAAAAGACCGGAACCATCTTCAGTTAACTTTGATTGGAGTTCTTTCAAATATGCAGGATGTGTAAAATCTCCAGTCCCAAGAATGTCAATTCCCTTCTTCTTTGCCCAAAGACTCATCATCTCTGGTTCCATTTGAGGTGAAGTCGCTCTTGAATATTTTGAATGTAGATGTAGATCTGCAATTGTTTGCATATTTTATCTTATTGCTCAAATCTTATCATATAGATCATATATTTCAAACTGATTAAGTCTACTTGCCATATCTTTATGAATACCAAAGCCTCGACAATGATTCAATATTCCTGAATACGAAGCAACTGTTTGAACTAAAGAAAAATAACTATCATCTCTCTTTTGGCACTTAATAATTTTATTCGAAATATTTTTTAACAATCTTTTCTTTGTTCTTGTTCTAAGTAAAGTAAAATGAGGAAAAACAATGTATCCCAAATAATCAATACCTTGATTTGCTTTTCTAACTGAAACTTTTCGAGGATGTAAGTTCAATCTTAAATTTTTATTCAAAAAAGAAGCAATCTCAAAAATGATTTTCCTTAAATACGCTTCATCATGATGAATTATCACAAAATCATCAGTATATCTTATATAGTATTTTATTCCCATTGAATTCTTAACATATTGATCCAATTCATTCATATAAATATTTGCAAAAAGTTGAGAGGTTAAATTTCCCAAGGGAATTCCTTTTACTTCTTTGGACGAAAAACTATTATTCTTTTAAACTAAAATTTCTTTCAAAACACCTTTTAACTTCCCAATATCATGACGAGCCAAATCTCCTGGGGAAAGTAAATCTCTTTTTGAAATATTTTTTCTCTCTTTTGAAATTTGAATTGACTCGGAACCTTCTTTTTTATATTTATCAACTACTTCCTTTTCTGGTAATTGATTATTCGCCAAAACTAAAGTAATTTTGCGACCCAAATGTTTTTCTATTATTTTTATAAACTCTTCTCCCTTCATATCATCAGTCTCTCCATGTTTAGTCATAATATTTAAAACATAAATCAACTTGCCTTTTGACGCTTGAATTGCTTCTACAACGCCTGGAACTAAAAAATTAGGGACAAGGCTCGTATAAAGGTCTCCAGGACCAACCACAATATAATCTGCGGACTCAATAGCCTTAACTACAGGCTCATGAACTTTTAAATCTCCGCCATGAGGAACCAGAAATGTTTTTTTTATTTTATCCCGATCTTCTTTAACAACATCAATATTAGTTTCGCCATAAATTAATTTTCCATTCTCCAATTCTGCAACAAGAGTTGCCTTATCTGTTGTAACAGGCAAAACCGTTCCTTTTATTTTCAAAATCTCCCCCAAAGCTTCAACCGCGCTAGGAAAATCACCACTTAAATACTGAGACAAAAAAACTAGTAATAAATTACCAGCATTATGATTTTTTAATTTTTTCTTTTTCAAAAAACGAGTTTGTAAAATATCTCTAGCATCTTTGTATCGAGAAAGAGCAATTAAACACTTCAATACATCACCAGTTGGCAAAACACCATACTCATCTCTCAAACGACCAGTACTCCCACCACTATCTGTCATTGAAACAACTGAAGTTAAATCTATCTTCAAATCTTTAATCGCCGAAAGTAAAGTAAACTGCCCTGTTCCACCGCCAATTGTTACAACTTTTTTCATAATTACTTTTCTAGAAATTTTTCTATCAACTTTAGTTGTTCTTTTGTATTTACTCCGAGACATTCTTTAGCCTCAACTTTAAAGGAAGGAATAAAATCATTTTGCGCTACTGCCAATTCCACCAAATCTGTTAAGTAATATTCATTTTGATTGTTTTCATTTCTTAACTTATCAATATTTTCCCAAAGCCACTGAGAGTCAAAGCAATAATACCCAGGATTTACCTCTTTAATGTTTTTTTCTTCCTCAGAAGAGTCTTTCATCTCTCTAATAGCCACAATATTATTTCCTTCACGGATAATTCTTCCAAAAGAGTGAAACCCTTCTCGCCAATCATCAAAATCACTCAATTCCGTTGTTAACATCGAAACATTAGCCTTACTTTCATGATACAACTTGAACAACTTATCAATCGTCCCCTTGCTCACTAATGGATGGTCTCCATATAAAACAACAATTGGTCCTTCAAAACTTCTTAGCTGATTTTGAGCACAAGCCACAGCATGACCAGTTCCCAATTGCTCTTTTTGAAGCACGTATTCCACCCTATCTCCAAGTTGATCTTTTACTTTTTCTGATTGGAAACCAACAACCACCATTGGCTTATCCTCAATTACTCGCAACAAATGTTCAATCATCGGCTCTTCAGAAACTTCAACCAAAACCTTGGGAATGTCTGCATCCATTCTTGTGCCTTTTCCTCCAGCTAAAATTATAATTTTACCGTTCATTTTTATTTTTCTTCTGACTCTTTTTTAATCTTCATGTCCATGAACCAAATCTCTTTTTGATTTTTATAAACAACATAAATTAAACCAAGTGATGCGACGATAAATAGATATGGAACCAAAGTTGATAAGAAGGGTCTATCACCGTAGATGTTTGATAAGTACACAATTATAAAACCAATTCTGATTTCTGTTGGACCAAATCCCAAATGAGTTATCTTGAAATTATTAGTTGCCGCAAATCTCAAATATGAATCTACCATATACGCACCAAAAATTGCTAGCAAGAAAAATAAATATAAATTATATGTCCCAGGCAAAACAAACCAGAAACTAATAATCACAGAGCACAAAAAGATAAAGTCCAAAAAGTGATCCATGTAAAAACCCCATTTAATTAGGCCAGTATTTCTCCTTCTACCAACAGCGCCGTCAAAAAGATCTGTAATGTATTGCAAAGCAACACAAACAGCTGCGCCCCACAACCAATTTATATTTTGCATGGCTAAATAACCAAATAAAACAATAAGTAGACTCCAAAGAATTGTCGAATAGGTTAAATGATAAGTCTCAATGCACTTTGGGATTTTATCTACAAAGGCGTAAACAAATTTCTTTTCCCATTTTGCTAACATTGAATGGTACTTTTCTCCGGCTCCACCAAATTTTTCTTTTGACATAAATTTTATATTGTATAAATAAAGATTCTTCCTAATTTTTTGTTTTCCAAGTTTGTATAAATAATTTTCGGCTTTCTCCAATCTTTAATTTCAAAGGCATAAGAAACAACCTTTGTTCCAGGCTTCAACTCTCTGTCAAACTTATCTCTCAATCTTTTCAAACTTCCTTCCAGCAAATAACAAAATACAATGTTATATTCTTTTAGATTGACTTGATTAAAATTTTTAAAATAAATCTCAGCCTTTACGCCTTTTATAAAATTAATAGAACCAGCCAGAAAACAAGCCCAAAGATTCACATCATAGCCATGCAAAACTTTGACTCCCTGACGAGCGAACAAGCGCAAAACTCGCCCATCACCACAGCCAAGATCAACTAGCCGATCAAATGGATTCAATTTTACGTACTTGCCAATGGCTTGAAGTTGTGACTTTCTTAATGTAACAAAGGGGACACCTCTAGCTCGAATTAAACCAACCATGGTTGATAAACTCCAAACCATAAGCACCGCTAATATCAAAAAAATTGTAAATAAAATAAAGACAACTTGCATATAGTTGTCTTCATTTTAGCATCTTTTAGCTATTTTTAACAAATAAAAAAGAACCCTGATAATGAGTTCCTACTTTTAAATATTTCCACTAGCAAGCTTTGGACCAAATTCTAGAAATAACCAAATGCCCACGAATAGAACTATACAAACAGCTACTAAAATCATTCCCGTTTTCCGTATTCTATTGAATTTAATTATTTTATCATTATCCAAGTCTTTTTTTCTTAAAGCCACCCTTCCGGAGAGCCACATAATTAAGCCAATTAAAAGAGCTACACAGTAAATACCAAGCAATGTCATAACAAGAACTACAACCCAAGTAGAAAGGGTATTCGTATAAACTAATTGCTCTTGAATAATTAAAGAATCATATTCATTCATATGAATAGTATATCACAAAAAATAAAAATAGAGGCAAGGTCCTGGTGACCCCGTATCATCACAAATGATGTACGGGGCAGGCTTTTGTAAAAGAGATAAATTTAAAGTAGGTCATCGCGGATTTAAAGTATTAAAAAAATGGAGGCAAGGTCCTGGCGACGACCTACTTTCCCACGGAGTAGTATCATCGGCGCGGCAGGGCTTAACTTCTGTGTTCGGGATGAGAACAGGTGTGGCCCCTGCGCTAGAGTCACCAGGACTTTACCTCCATTTAAATATAGAGATATATTATCACAGTAATATTAGAAACATAAAAGAAAATCACACAATACTAGTATTAATATTAGCATTATAGTGGTCATACAAATCAACTTATTAGTACAGCTCAGCTGAATGTATTGCTACACTTACACTTGCTGCCTATCAACCTCATAGTCTCTGAGGAGTTTCAACGAAAACTAATCTTGAAGACGGCTTCACGCTTAGATGCTTTCAGCGTTTATCCAAACCGAACCTAGCTACCCAGCGATGCCTTTGGTAAGACAACTGGTGCACCAGAGGTTCGTCCTTCCCGGTCCTCTCGTACTAGGGAAGGGCCTTCTCAGTTTTCCGCGCCCACAGCGGATAGGAGACCGAACTGTCTCACGACGTTCTGAACCCAGCTCGCGTGCCCCTTTAATTGGCGAACAGCCAAACCCTTGGGACCTTCTCCAGCCCCAGGATGGGACGAGCCGACATCGAGGTGCCGAACCTGGTCGTCGATGTGAACTCTTGGACCAGACTAGCCTGTTATCCCCGGAGTAGCTTTTATCCGTTGAGCTTCCGCCGTCCTATATCGTACGGTCGGATCACTAACTTCTGCTTTCGCAACTGCTCTTCTTGTAGGAATTGCAGTAAAGCTGGCTTATGCGTTTGCACTTTCAACCCGATTTCCATCCGGGTCAAGCCAACCTTTGTAAACGCCTCCGTTACATTTTGGGAGGCAACCGCCCCAGTTAAACTACCCACCAGATACTGTCTCTCTCCCGGATTACGGGATAAGATTAGAATTAAGAACATGCAAGGGTGGTATCTCACTGGCGCCCGAAGGCTCCCACCTATACTGAACATGCATGCCCCTAACCCAATATCAAGCTGTAGTAAAGCTTCACGGGGTCTTTTCGTCCGGCTGCGGGTAACCGGCATCTTTACCGGTCTTGCAATTTCGCCGAGCCCCTTGTTAAGACAGTTTTCAAATCGTTACTCCATTCGTGCAGGTCGGAACTTACCCGACAAGGAATTTCGCTACCTTAGGACCGTTATAGTTACGGCCGGCGTTCATCCGCGCTTCAGATCAGAGCTTGCACCCTTCACTTTAACGTTCGGACACTGGCCAGGAGTCAGCCCCTATACGTCGCCTTACGGCTTTGCAGAGACCTGTGTTTTTGGTAAACAGTCGTTTGAAATCTTTCGCTGCGGCTCCATTAATTAAAATGGAGCAGGCCTTATCCCGAAGTTACGGCCGCTGTTTTGCCGAGTTCCTGAACAAGGGTTATCTCGTCCACCTGAGGATACTCTCCTCACCTACCTGTGTCGGTTTGCGGTACGGATACCAATAGCTTAACCCTAGAGACTTTTCTTGGTCGTTAAATCTACCAGATTGGTTCAACCGAAATTGAACCTTTCCCCGGTTTTAGAGCGTTGTTGTTCCGGATTTGCCTAGAACTACTCCGCCACCAGCGACGAGCATAACCAAATCTCGCCTAGTGTCATTAACCACGTCCTCCCATCGGAAACTATTAGTAGTGCAGGAATATTAACCTGCTCTTCCATCGACTACGCTCTTCAGCCTCGCCTTAGGACCGACTAACCCTGGGTTGACAATCATTGCCCAGGAAACCTTAGGTTTACGGTGGTTTGGATTCTCACCAAACTTTCTGCTACTCATGCCAACATTCTCGCTTCCATGCGCTCCACCACTGCTCACGCATACGGCTTCAGCGCCCATGGAATGTTCTCCTACCACGACCCCGCCAAGGCGGGGTCATCCGCATCTTCGGTACTATGTTTAAGCCCCGTTAAATTTTAAGCGCAGGGCAACTTGACCAGTGAGCTGTTACGCTATCTTTAAAGGATGGCTGCTTCTAAGCCAACCTCCTGGTTGTATAAGTCACCCCACCACCTTTCACACTTAACATAGATTTAGGGACCTTAGATTGCGATCTGGGCTGTTTCCCTTTCGACCGATGGAGCTTAGCCCCCATAGTCTAACTCCCAAGCTATTGACTTTTGGTATTCGGAGTTTGATAGAAGACGGTAGGTTACCCATCCGCCCTCAACCAGTGCTCTACCCCCAAAAGGAACGCTTAAGGCCAGTCCTAAAACTGTTTCGGAGAAAACCAGCTATTACTAAGTTCGATTAGCATTTCACCACTAACCACAGTTCATCCCCTCGTGTTGCACGGCGAGTGGGTTCGGGCCTCCATTCAGCTTTCGCTAAACTTCACCCTGACCATGGCTAGATCACTTAGTTTCGGGTCTTGTACCTGCTGCTGAACGGGCTATTAACCCTCGCTTTCACTTCGCCTTCGTTCTTCACGAACTTAAACTAGCAACAAACACAAACTCGTTGGCTCATTCTGCAATAGGAACGCTGTCACCCATCCGAAGACGGGCTCCAACTCCTTGCAAGCGTATGGTTTCAGATACTATTTCATCTCCCTAACCGGGATGCTTTTCACCTTTCCCTCACGGTACTTGTTCACTATCGATCATCAAAAGTATTTAGCCTTACCGGATAGTCCCGGCAGATTCCTACAAAATTTCTCGTGTTCTGCAGTACTTGGGAGTAAACGCACAGCTATTCAAAATTTTTCGTCTACGGGACTTTCACCGTCTTTGGTCAGACTTTCCAGACTGTTCGACTAAATTTTGACTTCACTGCATGAGCCAATCAGAGCTCAAATGCACTTATCCCGCTACCCCTAATAAACATGTGGGCTGAAACCCTTAAATAGCCCGATCGAATTCATCCGAAGAAAAACTCTTTCGAAACCACAAGGTTTACTAGGTTTGGGCTGGTCCCGTTTCGCTCGCCGCTACTCAGGGAATCACTATTGTTTTATATTCCTCTAGCTACTGAGATGTTTCACTTCGCTAGGTCCTCTTCAACTACCCTATGTATTCAGGTAGAGATAATTAAGGTTTGCTTAATTGGGTTTCCCCATTCGGAAATCTACGGATCAAAGGTTGCTTGCCACCTCCCCGAAGCTTATCGCAGGCTGCTACGTCCTTCTTCGTCTTTTGATGTCAAGGCATCCACCATACGCCCTTGAGATTGTATAACCACTACAATACTAACATTGTAATGGGTCTATATATGTTTGATAAGAATACTAATATTGCAATTTTGTTTTATATTAATATACTGAGATTCAATTGTTAAAGTTCACGCACATCCTTATATACAGATGTACAGAGTAACATACAGAGGAACAGGTCGATAATTGAGATTAAAACCTGCCATTGAGCTGTATGCTATTCCGTGCATCCATTTTTGATAATAAAAAAAGCATCCTATTGATTTCTGTCCCGAACTCAGATATCAAAACGGAATGTTTTTATGTGGGAATTTTATTGTGCAAATCGTGATTACAATTATACATTGTTTTATAATACTGTCAAGTAATTCTTTGTTGATAACAGCCTCAGTTCTCAGGAATTGACAAAAAGAGGCTTCAGTGCTAAATTTACGTGATAATTTCAACCCCAAACAAGGAGGCGGTCAATGAAATTAATGCCATCGTACAATGCTCCTATAACGGTCACTTTTGCCCTCATTTCAATCGCTACACTGATTCTCAGCATGCTTTTACCAGGGCAGACTGTCAATCAAGTCATGAGCGCACCAACAGGGCTGAATTGGGGAAGCCTAATGTTCTATCCCAATCTAGTAACGCACATCTTCGCGCACGCGAACTGGGCTCACTTCTCTGGGAACTTCAGTTTTCTCCTGCTTCTCGGTCCTTTGCTAGAAGAAAAGTATGGGGCAGGAAAGCTCTTGTTCCTGATTCTAACAACAGCACTCATCACCTCAATACTGAACGCAATCCTCTTCTCGACTGGGCTGATAGGAGCCAGCGGCATCGTCTTTCTATACATAGTTCTTGGGTCCTTTGCAGGCAAGAACGATGGCCGGATTCCCCTCACCTTCGTCCTGATCTTCGGCATGTATATGACCAAAGAGATCGTAGGGGCCATCCAAAGCGACAATATTTCTCAATTCGCACACCTAATGGGCGGTGCCTGTGGCTCCGTCTTTGGGTTTCTCCTAAAGAAGAAGCCCAGACCCAAAGAGTAAGAAACCTCCCCGTTTTCTGCCAAGCAGAGACGGGGGTTTTTTTATTAAAAAAGAGAGCCAAAGCTCTTCTTTATATAATGGTGCCGGGGAAAGGACTTGAACCTTCACGGGCAAAGCCCACTTGCTCCTAAGGCAAGCGTGTCTACCAATTCCACCACCCCGGCATATTTGAAAAATCTATCCTAGAATAACACATTTTAAAAACATTTTCAATGCTTATTGCAAGCAATAGGTATTTTTTATATATTTGGCTAAAATTAGCCTTATTTATTTATTTATTAACATAAGACTTGACAAGGTGTAAAAGATACACTATAATAACCGTGTAAGTTATAAGTGTAAAGCATACACAAAGCTCATTACAATTTAACGGAGGACGCAATGAAAATTGCCATTCTTAAAAAACTGACCCCGGAGGCCTATTCAATCGAAACAACCCTCCACGAACAATTTCAAGTTATGGAGCCAGAAGAAGCCGAAGTGCTAATTATCCTTGGCGGAGACGGAACAATGACTCATTGGGCAAAAGAATTCGCAGAACTCGGACTTCCCTTTTACGGGATCAACCGAGGCACCTACGGATTCCTTCTCAATGATCACACGTCAACTGACAATCTTGTGGAGGCGATCAATCAAGCAGAGCTTGTTGACTTCCCTCTTCTTGAAGCTGACGTTCTACTCCGATCTGGAGAAGTGATAAAGGCTCGTGCCTTTAATGACTTCTTTACAAAAACAACTGGCACTCAAACATCCAAACACAAAATCTTTATCAACGGAATCAACATATTTCCACAAGGACCAGGTTTCTTTGCGGGAGACGGACTGATCATTTGCACCCCCGGTGGCTCAACCGCTTACAACCGAGCCGCGGGTGGAATCATTATCGATCACAAATCTGACTCGCTTGGACTGACACCAGTCTCAGCGTTTCAACCATCAGACTTTCGACCTCAGCTACTTCCTGGTGATTCAATTATCACTTTAGAAATGATTGAGGATGAAAAACGAAAACACCTGGTGGTCGCAGACAACCAATCCTTCCTCGGAGTACAAACGGTAACGATCAAAAGATCAAGCCAACGAGTAACGCTCGGATTCAAACCCGACAACTCGTACTTCCGAAAGACACTCGAACTAAGATTCCCTTGGATGAAACAAACACCCTAAATGACTGGAGGTCATCATGACTACCTTTGAAAAGAAAGCAATCATCACGTCCATTCTCGACAACGACCTATACAAGTTCACCATGATGCAAGGCGCCTGGCGCCAGTATCGCAACCTGGTGGTCGAGTACACCTTCACCAACCGAGGCCAGACTCCTTTCCCCAAGAACTTCGGCGCCGCGCTTCGTTGGCAGATTAAGCAGGTCGCCAATCTTCGTTTGACTGACAAAGAATACACCTGGCTCAAGACGAGCGAGAACACTCAGTTCTTCCGCCCCGAGTTCATCGAGCTCCTGCGAACCTTCAAGCTTCGCGCCAAGGACGTCACCGTTCGCCAGCGCGGCAACAAGGTAACTCTCTCAATCAAGGGACCCTGGTTCCGAACCATCCTTTGGGAAGTTCCTTTGCTGGCGTTGATCAGCGAACTTTACTTCCAGATGACTGGACAGAAAGCTGACGAAGACACTTTCACTTCGCGACTCGAAACCAAAACCCGCAAGCTCGTTGCGGCTGGCGCCAAGTTCGCTGAGTTCGGAACTCGTCGTCGCTTCTCGCAGGCAATTCAAGAGCGCGTCGTAGCCTACTTCGCCAAAAACGCGAAGAGCTCGTTCATCGGAACTAGCAACATGTACTTGGCCATGAAGTACGACATCAAGCCGATCGGAACTCAGGCGCACGAATGGTTCATGGCGCACCAAGCCATGTTCGGAACTGTTCTCGCCAACCAGAAAGGACTTGAGTCCTGGCTCGACGAATACGACGGCGATCTCGGTATTGCCCTGTCCGACACGTTCACCACCGATGTCTTCTTCAAGACGTTCACCAAAGCTCTGGCTGACGCTTACGACGGCTTGCGCTGGGACAGTGGCGACGCTGATGAATTCACTTTGAAAGCAAAGGCTTTCTACGACTCGATCAACATCGACTCGCAGACCAAGTCCATTGTCTACAGTGACTCGCTCAATGACGACAGGGCCATCGAATTGCTCGAAACCTTCAACGAGATGTTCATCATTGCCTTCGGCATTGGCACCTACTTCACCAACGACGTTGGCGTCAAGCCTCTCAACATCGTCATCAAGCTCTTCCGCTGCTGGGTAGACGGCGAACTTCGAGAAGTCGTTAAGCTCTCGGACACTCCCGGGAAGAACAACGGCACTCAGGAAGCTATCGCACAGACCCTGCAAGACCTCGATCTTGTAGCCTAGCCACCTGCCCCACTGTACCAAGTACAGTGGGGCGTTTTTATTATTTGAATTAGGAACTTGCAACTAGCAACTAGACACTAGTAATTTTAAAATACAAAAAGAAACAAGTAAGCAATTAAACAAATTTTTGCGTCTCTACAAATATGTTTTTCCAAATAAAACTATTTTATTGTGGCGGGGTCTGGGGTGGAACCTTGGCCAGAGCAATTGCATAATACATTAATCAACGAACGCCAATTGGTGGAACCCCAGAAGTTTTGCCTACTTTTGATTACAAAAGTGGGTCGGGCGCCAACCTTTTAGGTGGCGAACGAAAAAAAGACAGGAGACAAAAGATAAAAACTCTGATCCTAAATATCTAAGTAATATAAAAAGCACCCTCAACTCTTGGAGTTAAGGGCACGAATGATCACTTGAACGTTGCGACGACTTCACGACCGCGCTCAGTCAGAGAATAGAACACCAGCCTTTTCCAATCAGAGGCTAGCTTCTGCTTGATCAAAACCAGTCTGGCATGGAACTCTACCTCAGACTCAGACTGAGCCACTACCAGCCCCCTGTCCTTTAGACGAGAAATCCACACGGAGACCGACCCGCGACGAAGTCGATACCGCCAGCGAGGATCTTTCTCTGAAAACTTGACCATCTCCAGCGCAGTAATCCCTGGGGATTCAATCTTAGACAGAACTCGTAGCACATTCTTTTCCCCACGGAACAAGAACATAACAAACCTCGAGGTTAACACTTCAACTAATACATAATTAGATTAACTAAAAAGTATTCTTTTGTAAATAAAACCCGCCCCAACACTTGGTGTTGAGGCGGATACTGGTCAGGCGGCCAGATCGATATCCATGATGTCTGGCAAGCCCAGGAATTCCCGAGTCAAGACGACACCACCACCCTGACGCTTGAACGAACCGTTCAAAGTGCGACGCGCCAAACTCTCGACGAGAGCTTGATTAAAACCAGGAATGGTTGGCAACCGATCGAGTTGAGTTTGCGCGCCATCGGGATCGAAGCCACGCTGAATCAAGCTGATCAAGATCTGATCGATAACCGGATAGCTGGCACCAAGCTGATCTTCGTCGCCACCAGCGATGGCCAGGCCATCGTCAGGACGAGCGTTGATAATCTCTTGGGGAACCCCCAAGTAACGAGCGATGTCGTAAAGCTCGAGCCCCTTGAGGATCTGCTGAATGATTCCGTAGTCTCCCACGTCACCGTGGAGAGTCCAGAAGGCCATCCAGAACTCGGACAGATTGTCCGTGGACATGACCATGCCAGAACCGAGCAAACGAGCGATGTGGTAGGTACCAAGCATCATGCGCAGCCGCGCTTTGATGTTGCCCTGTGCGATCAGCTGATCCCAGGCCCACTGTTCTTTCGTCGGAGCCAAGCCTGCGTCAGTTCTGATCTTGAGAACCTTCTCCGCCAACTCGACAAGTTTGTTCTCGTCGATGTAGTCGAAGACGCCAGTCAGGTCATTGGACATGTCGATAGCAGCGAAACGCTCGATAGCCTCTCGACCAAGACGCTCGGCGTCTGGCTTGGAATTGATCGGCATGGTGATGCCAACGGAGACGAGGATGTAATCGTCAGCCTTCGCCATTTCGCAGGCACGCTGCATGAATCCCAGAGTCGCCGCGCTATCCAGGCCACCGGACGAACCGACCACCAAGAAGTGAATTCCGTTCTCCCGGCAGTACTCGTAAAGTGCTCGCGCACCACGATGTACAACGCGTCTGATCTGATCCATGTTTAGCTGGTACATATCGGTTCTCCTCCTAGAACAAACCTTCCAGTTCGCTCTGGTTATATGTTCAGGTACAACTGCTCTTTGGCAATGAACTCTGCCAGACCAGGAACAACAAGATGTTCAATCGGATCACCAGCAGCAGTTCGCTTTCTGATTTCCGTACTTGAACCAATGTCATCGAATCGAACCAACTCGCTTCTGCGAGGAAAGTCTGCCGGACTAGCCGGGACATCACTTCGACTAACGATCGCGAAGTTCAGTTTGGTCCAAAGCTCTTCGCCTCTATACCAAACCTGATGAACTTCAGAGCGAGCATTGGCCCCACCCTGAATAATGTCTGTACCAACGGCGTGCCAAAGCTCACCATCGTATTCCCGAATCAACTGTTCATCGAGGTCAAAGGTTCGAGTGAATTCCCCTGACTCCAAGTCAAAGTAGAGAACCTCCACATTAACCAGGCCAGAGAAAGTCTGCTCGATCATCCACCTGCGTTGTTCCGAAGTAACCAGCTTCGCAGCTGCCTTGTCCGGACGAAAGCCGCAAGGAATGACAAGCACTCGATCGAACTGACGACTCAGTTGTTCAACGATTCGTCGGTGATGCAAGCCTGGCGGGTTAAAACTCCCACCGAAGACTGCTATCCTTTGTGTTGGACTGTTCATATACCACTCCCCTTCTATCTGAACCGTTAATTAAATAATAAAATTTCTTTTTTGTCAATACTTCTTGTTTTTCTTTTCTCTCTAAAAATTTGTAATTTCTTACAAACTTTATAAAGAGGCGAATTGTGCTTGGCACAATTCGCCAGGGAGACTAGGTCAGAACTTCGATCCGAGCTGCCTTCAGCCGCTTGAGCATGAACTCCTGGCTATCAGGCGCGATGCTCGGAGAGAACTCCTGCAAGACAGTGGTCTTGAAGCCGCACTTGGCGGCGTCGAGAGCGGTCTCACCGGCGCAGTAGTCAAGGGCGAGGCCAACGACGACTACTTCAGTGATCCCGTGTGCCAGCAAAAACTGCTCCAACCCGACGGGAAGCTCCACTCCTTCGAGCATCAGCTTGGCTGGGAACGAAGAGTACGGGTGCTTGTCCAGCTCATAGCCCTTGCGGAAAACCGCATTGACTAGATCGATCCGCAACCCCGGGTAGAACTTACATTCATCCGTCCCCTCCATTCCGTGCTTTGGCCAAACCCGCTTGGGACCGCCGTCAATGATCACGTCCGAGTAGTCCGGAACTCCGTGCGTCTCGGCCAGGAAAAGGTTTCCTTCCCTGTGCTCCTCGTAAGAAGCGACCACGAGATCGAACAGACCTTGATCGTCCCCCTCCATGATGAGACGGTTGATACCAGGGATGGTTTCCTCTGCGCCCTCAACTGGCAGGCCGCCCTTCTTGAAGAACGCGCCGCAGAGATCGACGAGAATGAGTGCTCTCTTGGTTTCCATAACTTCCTCCAGGTTGGTTGCGAGCATAGCTTGTGACATGACGTATCTCCTTGAGTTTGAGTGAACTTACTTATTAGTGTATTCTCTACACTTTCGTATCACATTGGTATTATAGTGTACTTTTTACACCCTGTCAAGTCTTTTCTGGAATAATCAAAAAAATAGGCTAAATTTAGCCCAAAAAGCATGTGGACAAAGGTGTGTGTTTTACACTTTATTTAAACAAAAAAAGACCCTACTTTTCAGTAGGATCCCTATTTTTATCTAAACTACTCGAGTATAAATCTTTAGTTTTTTGGTTGAAGCCTTATAAAGCTGGGCTGGTCTCCCCAACTCTTGCTTTACCTCATCAACTGGCTCAACGAGATCAAGAGACAAAATCTTTTTTCTAAAATTTCTCTTATCAATCTTCTTGTGATACACCGCCTCATAAACTTTTTGAACATCACTCAAAGAAAATGTATCTGGCAACATAGTCAATGCTACATTACTATATTCAAATTTCCATTTTAATCTTTGCCAAGCATATTGAATAATTTCCTCATGAGACTTTCCAAAAGATAATTCTGGCAAAGCATTTACATCAAACCATTTTGCTTCAGCGGCATCATCACTAGCTGACAATTTTATTTTTTCTGGGTAATTTACCAAATGAATATAAGAAACAGTAATAACTCGACCACGCGGATCACGATCAACATCTCCAAAAGTATATAATTGCTCCAAGTACGCGCTTTGCTTTAATCCAGTTTCCTCGTGAAGTTCTCGTAAAGCGGATTTTTCTAAACTTTCATCTTCTCGAACAAAGCCACCTGGCAAAGCCCACTTACCAATCCCAGGTTCAAACTTACGACGTACTAATAACACTTGTAATTTACTATCAATAAAAGCAAACACAGCAATGTCCGTTGCCATTAAAACTCTCCAGTCTTTTGTTGCTTCTAAAAATGATTTTTCTTTGGCCATATTATCTCTTGTTTTATTTCACAACTGATTAGATCATACCACAATAGTGTATCATCTACAATCTTTCATTTATCTCTAATTCTTGTTAAACTATGTATACATAACATTATATTTTATACCTATATGGCTACTTTACAAACAATACTTATCATCGCTGGCTTCGTCGTTGTTGCCTATCTTTTATTAACAAAGAAAGAAACTCCAAAGGAAGACAACGAATCAATGATGTTGCTTCAAGAACAAATGAAAGAACTTCGACACACATTAAACAACCAGCAAGGTGACATGCAAAAACAATTGCAAACTCAGTTTTCTCAAAGCACGCAAATTGTAAAAGATGTAACTGAGAAGCTAACAAAACTAGACGACACCAATAAACAAGTGATTGGTTTTGCAGAACAATTACAAAGCCTAGAAAACATTTTGAAGAATCCAAAACAAAGAGGAATTCTTGGTGAGTACTTTCTAGAAACATTATTAAAAAATGTTTTTGCTCCAGATCAATACAAAATGCAATACAAATTTAATGATGGTGAAATTGTTGATGCCATTATTAAAGTGAAAGATAATATAATTCCAATCGATTCAAAGTTTTCTCTTGAGAATTATAATAGAATTGTCGAAGAAAAAGATGCATCTAGACATGAACAACTTGAAAAGCAATTTAAGATTGATCTAAAGAAAAGAATAGACGAAACTTCAAAATACATTCGACCAACAGAGGGCACAACTGACTTTGCTTTTATGTTCATCCCTTCTGAAGGGATCTACTATGATTTATTGGTTAACCAGGTTGGTGCTGTTAAAGTTAATACTCGAGACCTTATTGAATACGCATTTAACGAAAAGAAAGTTATTATTGTATCGCCTACTTCCTTCTATGCCTATCTCCAAACAGTTATTCATGGACTAAAGAAAATGCAGATCGAGGAACAAACAAAAGAGATTATCAAGAATGTCCAAAGATTGCAGCAACACCTAGGAGCCTATGACGAATATATGCGAAAAATGGGTAATAATCTAGGGACAACGGTCAACATGTATAACTCTGCTTACAAGGAATTCAAGAAAATCGACAAGGATGTTCTCAAGATCTCTGGCGATGGTGGCCAGGTTGATCCTATGGAAATAGAACGACCAAAAATAGACTAACCTCAGCCCTTGACTTTTTGCTAAATTAAAGCTATTGTATAGCCAGCTCTCATATTAAAGAATAATAATCTTATATTGATTATCAGATATGCCACAGACAAAACAAGCAGAAAAAGCGTTGCGACAAGACACAAAACGACATGAAAAGAACCGTGTTGTCAAAGCAGCTTTGAAAACTACACTCAAAAAAACTCGCCAAGCTATTGCAGCTGGTAAAGTAGAAGAAGCTTCACTAAGAAAAGCTTTAAAAGATATTGATAAAGCGGCTCAAAAGAGATTGATCAAAAAGAATACAGCAGCTAGAAAAAAATCTCGATTAATGAACAACTTCAACAAATCAAAAGCTTCTAAATAAAAACTCAGTCCATTCCGGACTGTTTTTTTTCCAAATCATATGAAACAAGAACACAAAATCAATCTATTACTAGGTCTTTTCATCACAATCTTGATGTGTGCTAATTTTCTTGGGGGAAAGATAACAACTCTTTTTGGGATTTCTGTTTCAGTAGGAATTTTTATGATTCCAATTAGTTTTTTAATCACTGATATTGTCGAAGATGTCTTTGGAAAGAAAAAAACAAAGCAATTTGTTCTGGCTGGAATTATTTCACTTATCATTGCTTTCCTTTTTACTTTATTAAGCGTGGCCCTGGCGCCAAATGAAAGATATTCCTTTAATGATGAATATAAATTAATTTTTTCTGGTTCTCTTCGAATAATTATAGCTAGCTTGGTGGCCTTTGTCTTGGCACAGTATCATGACATCTGGGCTTTCAACTTTTGGAAAAAGAAAACGGGAGAAAAACATCTTTGGCTTAGAAACAATGCTTCAACTTTTGTGAGTCAGCTAATTGATACAACGGTTTTTATGTTTTTAGCTTTTTACCAAGTCGCACCAAAGTTTGATGCAATGTTCATTGTTAGTTTGATTATCCCTTACTGGTTATTCAAAATTGCCTTTGCTTTAATTGACACCCCACTCGTCTACTTAGGAGTAAAGTGGCTGAAAAAAGAAAAATAAACCCAAATAAAAAAGCGACCACTATGGTCGTTTTTTGTTTACACCAAAGACATCCCCCCTTGTCTTCCCGCACTTGCCTGCCCACCGAAGCCTTGGCGTAGGAGGGATGCGGGACCTCGACAACACACCTCTTTGCTATGTCTTTTCAAAAGGACTAAAGACAGTCGAGACGCCTTATCAAGTAAGGCGTGACAGAGTTGGGTTATTTTAACTTTGCCACCAACAACCCAAACAAAACCTCAAAGTTCACCTGACTCGTCTTCATCTTTATCTCCATCTCTAACAACTTTGTATAAATGTCTTTAATTTCTTTTAATTTAAACCTTTCAACATGTTGCACACTCTTCCTTGCCACAAATGGATGTATGCCCAACTCTCTAGCCACCTGATCTGGAGGACAAGCTCCGCTTTCCATCAATTCTTTGACTTGCCAAAAAATTCTAAACTGCCGAATAAGCATAGTCAGCAAATAAATCTCATTGGCCCCACTATCAATCTGATCATTAAATAATTTTAATGCCTTTTTTTTATTTTTTTCACTAATTGAATCCATCAATTGAAAAATATCATCATTGTACTTTCCTTTGACTAGCAAAGAAACATCTTTTTTTGTAATGGGCTCATCTTTTTTGTAATTAGCCAGCTTCTTTACCTCTACATCTAGTTGCCACAAATCATTTCCAACAGAAGCTACCAACAAATCAATGGCACCTGGCTCAAACTTAGCTTGTTCTAACACCGCCTTCGAAGAAATCCAACGAGTCAATTCACTTCCCTGCAAAAGAGTATACTCTTTTACTTCAGCTAATCCTTTTTTACTAAGTTTTTGTAATTCTTTCCACATCTTCCCTCTCGCATCTGGTTTTTCTTTTTGAGAAAAAACCACAAAGAAACCATCTGTTAATTTGTCCAAAGTTTCCAAAATAAGAACTTGAAGCTCTTTGTTCATTTTTTTTGTGAGGAAATTTTTAAAGATAATCAACTTATTACTTCCAAACAGAGAATTAACTTGCAAAGCATTTTTCACATCTTTTTGCAGTTGATCTTTGCTACCAGGCAAACTTAGATCAAAAGAAGTTATATTCAACCCAGAATATTTTTTTACAAACAAATCAGACCAACGACTGATCTGTTGAAACACCTCATAATCATTTTCTCCATACCAGAGAAATATTTGTTTATTTGGATCGGCCATTTCTTAAAAAGAAACTAGAGACTAGAAACTAGCCACTAGAAATAATTAAACCTTTGTATATACTTCATCTTATCTTTTATAGAGTTAAATATCAAATGCCAGCCTTTACAAATCACCACTTTAATGTAAGATCTAACTGCGCAAGAGCGCCCCAACCTCCGAAAGGAAGGTTGTACTGTCCCGAGGGGGACATGGAGAATTTTAGTGGAAATCCAAATTATCGAGGCTCTATTCCAAGTAAATTCTCACTTGGAACGAACATTCAAAGAGCGTCAGAAGGACCCCCGTAACAGAGCTATCGAAAGCGCCAACAAGAACAAAGTCACGATCTTCCAACTGATGAAAACAGCAGGGCAGAAAAAGGTAGACCTTCAAGCGGTCTTTCGTTGGAGCGAATACACCCTCTTCGATGTAGCTGCTATTACCAAAGCCTTCATCCTGGCTGGTGGAGAGCACGTTTCCGAGAGGATTAGAAATGCCAGACTAGCAGTCGAACAGGCTGACCCAAGCCGCGTCCGGTACTGCGACTATGTCCCAGGAGTGCTCCTAGGGATTCTCGAGGCCCTGATCTGGCTCGATCAACACCCGGTAATGAAGTTTCGACTCTGCCCAAATAGGGAAGGAAAGCCACGCTCCAATTGGTTTGACTTCCACCGAGATCTCGACGCTGCTCTAGTGCAAACCCTCAATTGGAGCCTCCTGCTTCAACAAAATCTTGAGAGCGGCTACGAAGATGGTAAGCACAAGTACCGCAAGTACACGTCCAGGCTATCACAAGCCATCAAGGCTCTCGTTCACCACAACAGCAACGAGACTGACTACACACCATTCCGTCATGAACCTATTCTGCTGATGCTTCACGAGGTCATGGAAATGTTGGAACATGAAGACTCAAAACTCCAGCTCACCAGACATGCAGACATGGTCATGACCAACATCTGCTTCGCCCTCCAGAACCGAGGCGACACCCCAGGTGTAGACATGGCCCGAGCCCTTGTCGCACAGCTCGACAGATAATCTCCATCGAGGCCCGCAGCAACTGCGAGCCTCGTTCTTTTTTATTGACAAAAATATTCCCCTATGTCAAAGTTATTTGATTTGCCAAGGACTGGCAAAGTGTCCTTTTTACCCACGATGGAGGTTCGTCATGCGGAAACCGGAAACTGCCGAAAGGCACCCATGGGCCCTTAAGTGGCTCTTCTCGATTGAGATGTGGGAGCGCTGGGGCTTCTACCTCATGCTCGGTCTTCTCACCCTCTTCTTGATGGACACCGTCAAGGGAGGCTTCGGCTATTCCGAAGACCTTGCGTCCGAGATCTACGGAACGTTTCTCGCTCTCTGCTACGTAACCCCCTTCTTCGGAGCCATGCTGGCCGAACGAATCTTCGGCTTCCGCCGAACGGTCCTGCTCGGCGCCTTCCTCATGATGATCGGCTACTTCCTCCTGGCCACGATCACTCCGGTCACCTTCTTCATCGGCCTCGGGCTCATCGTTCTCGGTAACGGTCTGTTCAAGCCGAACATCAGCGCCATGCTCGGGAAATTCTACGAGGACGGCAGCAAGCTGGTCGATTCTGGCTACAAGATCTTCTACATGGGCATCAACATTGCCGGGCTGTTCTGCAACTTCATGGCCGCCTTCCTTCGTCACAACTACGGCTGGGGCTTCGCCTTTGCCGGCGCCGGCGTGGGAATGGGTCTTTCGACGATCATCATTCTGCTCGTCTACAAACGACTTGCGCCGATCGATGCGCTCGTCGAAGAACAGAAGAAACAGCCGCGCGATCCCAACGAAGTCGGCTTCGCCTTCATGGGCAAGTGGGTTCTTCCACCCATGCTCCTGCTCGGCTCGCTCGGATACGTCCTCTTCGGACTGACCTGGGCCTTCCTGCTCGCCTGTATCCCCATCCTGTTCTTCTACTTCTTCCTCTGGGCTTCGGCCAAAAAGGAAGAGAAGGGCCCGCTGGGAGCACTGCTCGTCCTGCTGATCGTTGCCATGCCGTTCTTCACCCTCTACGGACTGAACGGCGCGGCCCTCAACTATTGGGCTCGTGACAACACGGACCGTCAGATGAACAGCGAAGTGATCAACTGGACCATGGACACGTTCCAGTTCGCCGAAGAAGTGGACAGCGAAAACCCCTACTTCAAGATCCAGAGCAAAATCACACCTATCCCCGCCAAAGGAGAGGAAGTGAGACTGCTTTCGACAGAGCTGTTCCAGAGCGTGAATCCGTTCTTCATCATCACGCTCATCCCTCTGATCGAACTTCTCATGGGATTCCTACGTCGAAGGAAGCGGGCCCCTTCAACTCCGGTTCAACTGGGGATTGGTCTGATCTTCGCAGCCTTCGGCATGCTGGTTATGTTCTTCGCCACCAAGGCGGGAGTGTCTCCAGAGGGAACGGTGTTCAAGGTCTCTCCCTGGTGGCTGGTAAGTACCTACTTCTTCCTAACGGCCGCCGAATGCTTCGTCAGCCCCGTTGGCCTAACGCTCGTGAGACAGATGTCTCCGAAGCGTTTCACCGCGGTCATGATGGGGGGCTTCTTCATCATTTCGATCGCCATCGGAGTCAAACTCGCTGGTGTCGCCTCTGGTCTTTGGAACACGATCGATCATGACACTCTCTTCATGGGACTCATGGTCTACGCACTGTTCTTCGCGGGCCTTGTCTTCAGCCTCTCCAAGTGGCTGAACAAGTACATCCCGCAGACATCGGAGTAACATCTCCGAGACCCCTAACTACGCAACGTGCTTAGGGGTCTTTTTTATTGACAAAAATAAGATAAATCATTAATATATAAAGTCACGTTAATCATAGGAGAGACGAGGCAACCCATCAATCTCTTTTCGAGGTGTACAATGACCCCAGCAAGCAGTTCAATCACCGCCGCCAAGGACAACCACGTCATGGACTTCTTTGGAACCCTTGTCGGAGCGATGGCCCACCCTGGTCATCGCGTAATCTCAATTCTTCTGGTCGATCGATCCATTTCCATGAAAGGCTATGAGACCCCAGTCATGGGCGCCGTCAATGATCACCTGAAAGACATCCAAGATCCACCGGACAAAAGCGTTCAGTACGTAATGGTTGTCACATTCAATGACGGCTACAGGATCTCCGTCCCCTTATCTCCTGCAACGACCGTCCAGCCGATGACCAGCTATACCCCCAAGGGTAACACGCTTCTCTACGAAACCGTCTACCTCGTTCTAAAGCTCTTCACCAACGCCTATCGGGAGCTAAATTCCGAGCAACGTCGAAACCTGATCGTCGCGATGGGCATCTTCACCGACGGAGAGGACAACCAATCCTCACGAGCAAAGCACCCCGCCAAGCTCGTCAATCTCGTCAGGGAAGCCCGCGCCATGGGCTTCGAATTCTACACCTATGGCTTCCGATTCGACGCCGTCGCAATCGCCACCGAGATGGGCATGCCCACCGATGACGATCACGCCAAGAGCTTCGATAAGAACCCAGCCGACTTCGCCGCGGCTGGCCAACACTTCTCAGCCAGCACCACCTCCTTCTTCAGTGGTGGCAACTTCCGACCAGGATCAAGCACGACCTAACCGGACGAAAAACGAGGCCCGCAGCAACTGCGAGCCTCGTCTTTTTTTTATTATGTTCGCAACTAGTAACTTGCAACTAGACACTAGTAATTTTTCAGAAAATAATCACAGATTTCTCTTTGCATTAACATGTCACTTCGAAATGACAATGAGGGCTTGAGATTCCGTCTTTAGAACCAAACACGCCCCGGCGCGTTCCTACGTCTCATCAAGTATCACGTATATCTGTATTACCATCTTTTTTCCATCTCCTGCCAACTCTTTCCCACTTCCGTATCCACTTTAATTGGCACACATAGATTATGTATCTTTTCCATTTTCTCATCTATAATCCTGGCCAATTTATCAATCTTATCTTTTGGTGCTTCAAGGACGACTTCATCGTGAACTTGCAACATCATCTTTATATCTTTGTCTTCTTTTACAACTTTGTAAATTTCAATCATAGCAATCTTCATAAGGTCTGCCGCCGTTCCCTGAATCGGCATGTTGATCGCCATTCTTTCTGCGCCCAAACGAACTTGTGGTACACCAGAATTTAATTCTGGTAAATATCGACGTCGACCAAACATAGTTTCAACGTAACCATCTTCCTTCGCCTTCTCTTTTATCTCTTCTGTATATTTTTTCACATCACTGTAAGTTTCAAAATACTTATCTATAAATTGTTTAGCCTTTTCGCGAGTAATTTTTGCTCGCCACGCCAAACCGTAAACACCCATGCCATACAAAACGCCAAAGTTAACTTCTTTGGCTGCATATCTCATCTCTTTCTTTACTTCTTCTAAAGGAACTTCAAAAATCTTGGCAGCCGTTACACTATGAATGTCTTCGTCGTTCATGAAAACTTCCATCATGTTCTTGTCCTTGGCCAAACAAGCAATAACTCTCAGCTCGACCTGAGAATAATCAGCCGCGACCATTAAATTGCCTTTCTCTGCCACAAAACATTTACGTATTTCACGACCAAGCTCTTTTCTAATTGGAATATTTTGTAAATTTGGATTGGAAGACGACAATCTACCTGTCGCAGTAATCGTTTGATTAAATTCTGTATGAACTCTGCCTGTTTTTGGATTAATCAATTTTGGCAAAGCATCAACATAAGTAGATAAAAGCTTTGACAACTCTCGATAATCTTCTATCAAAGGAATAATTTCATGTTGATCTCGAAGTTTTTCTAATTCTGCAGCTGCAGTTGAAATCCCTGTCTTTGTTTTACTTAATCCTTCTGAACTTAGTTCTAATTTTTCAAAAAGAATTACTTTCAATTGCGTTGGTGAGCCAATATTAAATTCTTCACCAGCCAACTTGTGAATAGTTTTTGTAACAACCGCAATCTTCTTGGTTATTTCAACTGACAACTTCTTTAAATGTCCTTCATCAATCTTAATGCCTGTCATTTCCATCGCAAGCAAGACTTCCACTAACGGCATTTCAATTTCTTCAAATAGTTTTGTTAGTTTGTTCTTTTTTAACTGTGCCTTTAACCCTTTAACTAGTCGCCAAGTATAATCTGCATCTTCACAAGAGTAATCTGAAACTTTATTATTATCTACTAACGCTAAAGTTGTCTGGCCTTTCCCCTTACCAATCAAATCTGTAATCTTTGTCATCTGATAACCAAATTCTCGAAAAACCAAATCGTCTAATTTGTGAGCTCGGCTCCCTGGATTCAAAAGGTATGAAGCGATCATGGTATCAAAATACAAATTTTGAACTTCAATCCCCTGCATGAGCAATGCCTTTACATCAAACTTCAAATTATGTGCAATTTTCTTTATTTCTTTATTTTCAAAAACTGGTTTTAGCTTTTCTAAAAATTCTTTTGTAGCCTCAACATAATAAGCAGTTCCATTTTCCCAACAGAAACTAATCCCAAGCAACTTTGCTGTAAAAAGATCTAGCCCATCAGTTTCTGTGTCAAAAACAAATTCTTTTTGCTCTCCTAATTCTTTCAAAAAGGCATTAAAATCTTTTTCCTTTTCAACATACTTATAATTATGAGCTTCTTGTGTTTTTTCTTTCTCCACTACTTCTTCTTCACCCGCGCCACCAAGAACCGGCAATCTATTTAACAAACTTTTGAATTCAAAGTCCTGAAAAATCTTATAAACCTTTGATTTGTCGTACGACGGCAAAGCACAATCCTCTAAATCAAATTCCATTGGAACATCTTTTACAATCGTTGCTAATTTCTTGCTCAAAAATGCTTGTTCTTTATTATCAATCAATAAATTATAAATTCTTTCTGTGACCTTGATGCTATCGTAAACCTTGGCTTCAACCTTCTTGTACATTTCTTCGATTGAACCAAATTCTTTCATTAAGCCAATGGCCGTTTTTTCTCCAACACCTGGCACACCAGGAATATTATCAGACGGATCACCTCTTAAGCCTTTGTAGTCAATCATTTGTTCCGGACCAAGTCCATCATACTTATTTTTAACAGCCTGTGCGTCAAAAATTACTGTATCTGACATTCCTTTGTGAAGCGTAAGCACATGAGTATTATCATCAATCAATTGAAGGGTATCTTTATCACCCGTTACAATAATTGAGAGAACATCCTTTCGATCAACTGATTTCATTTCACACAAAGTGCCAATCACATCATCGGCCTCGAAACCAACCTCTTCGTAAACAGGTATATTCAGAGCATCCAAAATTTCTTTGATCATTGGGATTTGATCATACAATTCATCCGGCTGCTTTTCTCTGTGAGCTTTGTATTCAACGTACTCTTTATGTCTGAATGTTTTTTCTTTTCTATCAAAAGTTACAGCAATGTATTCTGGTTTAATTTCTGAAATAGCTTTAAAAAACAACATAATGAATCCATAAGCAGCATTCATTACTCGTCCATCTTTGGTTGTCATAGTTAAAGGTAATGAATGCCAAGCTCTGTGGAGAATTGCATTCCCGTCAACAATCATAAACTTCCTTGTTTTTGCCATAAATCTATTCTATATGAGTAAGTTTCCTCTTTAGTATAGCATAAAAGGGACCAGCAACCAGTCACTAGTAACCAGTAATTTTTAAGAATTCAAAACCTTAAAAACTGTTTAAAACAAAAAATAGTCCTTTTGGACTATTGATGTTACAACTATGGCCTGCCATTCGAAACTTTCAGTGAAGAATGGAGGCCTGGACCGGATTTCCTTCGACCACATTATAATAATATATTGAGGCTCAGGACAGGCTAGCCATTTTAGAGTTAAAAAATTACCGGTTCTCATCCGGCAATTTGGGAGAAAAAGTTTTTGGAGGCCTGGACCGGATTCGAACCGGTGAGTAGCGGTTTTGCAAACCGATGCCTTACCACTTGGCTACCAGGCCACTACAGAATTACCCCTAAATGATATCAAAAAAAAAAGCAGCCGTAAAGGCTGCTTTTTTTATTTAATTACTTCGATTTTTACTAATCTCTTGCCAAAAGTGATGGCTCGATTTCTAGAAGTTTTCCAAAGATCGATTCTATGATCATACTTTGGATTCATTCGATCTTGAACAGTAAAGACCTTATCACCATACAATTCTGGAATACGAACCTTTGTTCCAAATTTCAAGAAATTTGCGGCAATAACATCCTCTGTATCTCGATCACAAACGTTCATTCCACTGGCAGTAATACAAGGAGTTGAATCACATTGATCAACTGTACTTGAGTATGCAGTAGCTACCACTGTTACAGTTCGCACGACATCCACCTCGGGAGCCTTCCGAAGACCAAGGTCATAATCAACAAAACGCTCTGTTAACATGTCCATTGTGCCTGTAGCCATTAAAACTGCTTCTTTTTCAGCAGAAGCTAAGATTATATTTTCAGCTTGTACTGTCTGAGGTACTGTCATATTAACCATAAAGGCCATTAGAATGACTAAAGCACCAAACTTTAACTGCTTTGACAGTAAGGGAACGTCAGCTAATAATAAATTCATATAAAGCTATATTGTGCCAGCTCCTAGATATATCCTTAATTTTTGCTAAAATTAGAGGAGTAGCTAGGGCCAGACTTTATGTATCGTGCTAACACTATAGCACAAATCATGACTTTTGTCAATATTTAGAGTCTCTTCCCCACTAAGTACCAAAAAGGACTTAGCGTAAGCCAAATGTTATCATAAAACCTCAAAAATCACAACTTTTTTACCCACACTCATATTATTAAAAATTTAGCTGCAGATATTGACTTATTTAAGAAAAAAAGTTATTATCTAGGCACCGTCATTATAAGAGCAAGACAATTTACTTCAAATATTTTATTTTATAATTTTAAATTTAGTATGTTAGCCATTAAATTATCAAGAATTGGAAAACGACACAGACCTCATTACCGAATTATTGTTTTAGAAAAATCAAAAGATCCTTGGGGAGATTTCAAGGAAAATCTTGGAACATACAACCCAAGATCAAAAAAATTGGATATCCAAGCTGAAAGAATCAAATATTGGATTTCTAAAGGAGCCCAACCAACAGATACAATTTTTAATATTCTTGTAGCTGAAGGCGTTATCGAAGGAAAGAAAAGACGTGTTTCTAGAATTAGTAAGAAACGGCAAGCTAAGCTTGATGAAAAAGCAAAAGAAGCTAAAGAAAAAGCAGCTCCAGCTGAAGCTCCAAAAGAAGAAGTTGTAGAAGAAAAAGAAGCTCCAAAAGAAGAAACAAAACCTGAAGAAAAGAAGGAAGAAACACCAACTGAGGATAAAAAGTAAATTGACAAACCAATAACATTTTGTTATAATTTTCTTAGATCTTTCAAAGTAATTTGACCTGATCTGCTAAAAAATAATAGTTGAAAAGAATCCTATGGAAAAAGACCAAACTTACCTTGAGTACATCATCAAGGCAATCGTAACAAATCCAGATGACGTAAAAGTTACTCGGACAATCGATGAAAGAGGTGTACTATTAACTCTTGATCTTAACCCTGCTGATATGGGTTATGTTATCGGGAAGCAAGGACAAACTGCAAAAGCAGTCAGAACATTACTAAAAATTGTTGGAGCGCAAAACAACGCTCGCGTTAATCTAAAGATCAACGAACCAGAAGGTTCAACTCGTGGTCCTAGACGTGAAGAGTCTACAGAAGCCCCAGCTGAACCAACAGCTGCGCCAACAGTTGAGACAATTGACACTGATGTTGTCGACGGTCTAACTATCTAAACTTACATTTTCAAAATACAATTTAAGAAAAACCACACTTCTAGTTCGTGGTTTTTCTTTTTTTAAACTATAATAGAATTATGAAATACGAAATTTTAACAATCTTTCCAGACATCCTTGATTCATATACCAGCAAAGGCATGATTCGGATTGCTCAGGAAAAGAAAAAGATTCAAATCAAAACTCACAACCTGAGAGACTTTGCAGTTGACAACCACGGATCTGTTGATGATCGACCATACGGAGGTGGGCCAGGGCAAGTCATGATGGTAGAGCCAATCTACAAAGCCTTAAAGAAAATTAGACGTCTCAAAAAATCAAAAGTGATTTTGCTGTCGGCCAAAGGAAAAACCTGGAATCAACAAATGGCACAAAAGTTTTCCAATCAAGATCAGCTTATTTTTATTTGTCCTAGATACGAAGGCCACGACGAAAGAATTAAAAAGTTTGTTGATGAAGAAATAGCCATTGGAGATTACGTTTTGACTGGCGGCGAGCTTGGCGCACTAGTGATTATTGACTCAACCGCCAGACTGATACCCGGTGTCCTTGGGAAAATTGAATCTCTAGAAGATGAATCTCATACTACACCTGGATATCTTGAATATCCTCAATATACTCGCCCTGAAACATTCTCTTATAAGTACAAAAACAAAAAAAACGGCTTCACAACCAAGAACTTAAAAGTACCCGAGGTTCTACTTTCTGGTCATCACAAGAACATCGAAGATTGGCGAGAAAAAAACTCAAAAAATAAATAAAAAGAAAACAGCCCTAAAATGGGCTGTTTTTAGGATCCACCAAACAGGCATGTTTTGTTCCCAATTTAGCTAAAAATCAATAAAACTCGCAATCCACAATTTGGCTAAATTTAGGATTTGACAAATTAGAATAAATGCTTTATACTTCTGAACACGTGATCGTTGACATTAGAATAGTGGTAAGGAACCATTTATCAATTCCAAAAAACAAATCAAGGTCGATCCGAAATCTGCTAGTTTACTACAGATTACCTTTTAATATCGGATCAAAACTTAGAGCTTCAGATCAACATTATTCCAGTTGATCTGCGGACTTTCATATTTGAGAGTTTGATCCTGGCTCAGGGTGAACGCTGGCGGCGTGTCTAAGGCATGCAAGTCGAACGCTGATTCTTTTTTCGAAAAGACTCGGAGTGGCAAACGGGTGCGTAACACATTGGTAATCTACCCCTGACACGTGAACAACCCAAAGAAATTTGGGCTAATGCACGATAGTCTGTACTTTCATAAGATTGTACAGTAAAGGTCCGCCGGTCAGGGAGGAGCCTATGGCCTATCAGCTTGTTGGTGAGGTAAAAGCTCACCAAGGCAACGACAGGTAGCGGGTGTGAGAGCACGACCCGCCTCACTGGGACTGAGACACTGCCCAGACTCCTACGGGAGGCTGCAGTCAAGAATCTTCCACAATGCACGAAAGTGTGATGGAGCGACGCCGCGTGATTGATGAAGCCCTTCGGGGTGTAAAGATCTTTTATATGGGACGAACAAATGACGGTACCATAAGAATAAGGGGCTGCTAAACTCGTGCCAGCAGCAGCGGTAATACGAGTGCCCCGAGCGTTACCCGGATTTATTGGGCGTAAAGCGTACGTAGGTGGTTTGTTAAGTCAATGGTTAAAGCTCCCAGCTCAACTGGGAAATCGCCATTGATACTGACACAACTAGAGTATGGAAGAGGCAAGCGGAATTGCTGGTGTAGGGGTCAAATCCGTTAATATCAGCAGGAACACCAAATGCGAAGGCAGCTTGCTAGGACATTACTGACACTAAGGTACGAAAGCGTGGGGAGCGAAGCGGATTAGATACCCGCGTAGTCCACGCCGTAAACGATGGATACTAGACATTGGGAGTATCGACCCTCTCAGTGTCGTTCAAAAAAGCTAACGCGTTAAGTATCCCGCCTGGGGAGTACGGTCGCAAGATTAAAACTCAAAGGAATTGACGGGGACTCGCACAAGCGGTGGAGCACGTGGTTTAATTCGATAATAAGCGAAATACCTTACCAAGGTTTGACATATAGCTGCAAGCCCCAAGAAACTGGGGCCGCCTACGAGGGTGCTATACAGGTGCTGCATGGTTGCCGTCAGCTCGTGCCGTGAGGTGTACGGTTAAGTCCGATAACGAGCGCAACCCTCATCCTGATTTATACTTTATCAGGAAACTGCCTAGGATAACTAGGAGGAAGGTGGGGATGACGTCAAATCAGCATGGCTCTTACACCTTGGGCTACACACATGCTACAATGGCCAGTACAAAGGGTTGCCAAGTCGTAAGACGGAGCTAATCCCATCAAAACTGGTCTCAGTTCGGATTGAGGTCTGCAACTCGACCTCATGAAGCTGGAATCGCTAGTAAACGTGAATCAGCACGTCACGTTGAATACGTTCTCGAGTCTTGTACACACCGCCCGTCACGTCAAGAGAGTCGGTAATACCCGAATGTCGTTGTAGGACGGCAGAAGGTAGGATCGATGATAGGGGCGAAGTCGTAACAAGGCATCCGTAGCGGAAGCTGTGGATGGAAACAACTCCTTTCTAGGGAGCTATGATGGACAGTTTATCTGAGCCATCTAGGTCGAATCCTGCTCTTGCAGAATTACTCTCTGTGCAGGAAGATAAAGTAGCCTTATCACTATTCTAATGTTAACGAAATCAGCTATTGATTAGTTGATTTTTTTTTGATATAATTTTGCTGTTGCAAAGATACAAAAGACTTGAAATATATTAAGTTTTTTGCTATAGTAAGCGCACAATATAAATGTGTTTTTCGGGTGATTAGCTCAGTTGGCTAGAGCGCTTC
>Ga0233431_1000821_pt1 | contig 61838 bp, 85 predicted proteins | sample SI_118_April2016_FD_179867 | JGI IMG/M metagenome (GOLD analysis project Ga0233431, IMG submission 179867) | Seawater microbial communities from Saanich Inlet, British Columbia, Canada - SI_118_April2016_200_MG | ecosystem: Environmental > Aquatic > Marine > Inlet | place: Canada: British...
TTTTATGTTTTTAGAGTAGCTTCTTAGTGTTTCTCTATTTCCTGAAGTAGTCATCCATAAGGGTGAATCCTTACTTTTAGACTGATGTGAATCCATCCAGTTCTTAAGATAAATATATGCCTCAGCTTTAACAATAACTATTCTCGGACTCATTTTCTTATCCATCTTACCTTTTGAAATTGTAATTTCAACATAATTTTTGTGAAATAGAACATCAGAAATATTTAGAAGAAGAAGCTCACTAGGTCGAACACCTGTTTGATAATGAACTGAAAGCATTGCTTTAATACGAATATGCTGTGTAGCTTCAAGAATCTTCTGATATTCTTTATATGTTATTAAATCCTCTTTCCTTAACTGATTTTTAGGTTTTACAATTTCTATCCAACTAACTTGCTCAGGCATGTGCCCTTTTGGTAAACCATAAAGCCATCGCCAGAAATACTTCACTAAGCTTTTGTTCGTCGTCATAGTCCAATCAGCATATCTTCCATTCATATCGCCAAAGTATTTCTGCATATCTTGTTTAGTTATTTTCTTAAAATCAATAGGTACTGCTTCACATAACTGTCTTAAAAATCTAGCATACATTACTTGCCTTGATAGACTCAAACCATTGGCTCTAAGCTCACAAATAAACTCCTTAATCACGTTCTTGTTGTTTTTAGTGATGTTCTTGCTCTCTGCGATCCATCTAAGATATGCAGTTAGCCGTTCTTCATGATGATATATCTCTTCTTTGAGGTTCTTCATACTTACACCTTTTACTTTAAACTTTTATACGAGGGTGTAAAAATAAGAACCTTGGTGTATATGTCGAGAGGGGGGTTCGAACCCCCGACCTCCGGCTCATGAGACCGGCACTCTACCAGCTGAGCTACCTCGACAGAAGTATAATTATATGCTATTTAGACCAGTTATAAATATTTCTGAAAGTTGCAAAATCATAAACGTTATAAACAAACTTTTTCACTTTAAAGTGAAATGACTCAGTTATATAATAGTCTATGTCACGTAGGAAAACACACTAAAATGTTTTTTTGTGATGAAGATGATAAAGTACCAGTAGAAAACAAAGTGCTTATTGTAAACCACAATGCTGCACTAGGTAATAAACTCGCAAAAGAGATCTCATTATCTGCTCTTTTAAAGACAGCTAAAGAAACGAAAACATTCATTTTAATAGTAGATCCAAAAAACGAGTGTTTTATTGAATTCAGGCCATACAAAACAGGTGGCAAGTACATCATGGATAAAGGCTTTGAAAAAATAAAAACTCCACTGCGTAACGAAGTTTTACAATTCTTAGGTTTAGATAAACGTGTACCTATATATGCATAAATATTAATGGGCCCAACAGGATTCGAACCCGCGGCCTCTTGGTATCTTTAAACTACCTACAACGTAAGTAGTCTGTAAGAGCCAAGCGCTCTAGCCAGGCTGAGCTATGAGCCCATAAGAATAAGCCAACTAAATCGATTAAAAAGCTTTTGCTATCACGCACTTATTTGCTGAAGTAGTCTTCAGTCTACCCTATAAACCATTTTAACTCACAAGAACCATTTAAAGTATGACTAATGGCAAAAGCAAAGAGCCAAATGCAAACAAACCACTTGAACAAGCTCGTAAACGACTATCCAGTAACTTTAATAAAGGATTAAGTTTTAGCAAAGAAACACTCAAATCCATACGACCAATATCAAAACAAGAGATTCTAAACTTCAAAAAAGCGTCTATATTTATCCCAAAAAATGAAGTTAAAATCATCGCCAGATACATTAAACAAGACCGGTGCAAGCTACTTTTCAAGAAAACACCCTACTCTTTCTTAATCACGCAAAACAGCCTCCAACCATATTTAGAATCAGACTTAGACATTCTCAAAAAAATAGATACTCGCATTGCTGAACGTTTTGAGGATGACCTTCAAAAACGCTTTGCTGAACGAGCTTGGTATACTACACAAGAATATGTTGGCTCAAATATATTGGGCTTAAGAACCGTAAAAAAACTACTTACGTTAGCTCTTTTCTCAGATCCAATTAGAATACAACTACTTACAGTAAGAAAAAAAGAGCAAGAATTAATTATTGATGTTTTTTCCAGACTAAATCAACAATTAAGTATTACATTCAGTGAGAAAGCAAATAAAGATTATGATATCACTCTCGCAGGGAAAAGCTCAGAAAAAAACAGGTTCACTGAAATGGCTGAAAAAATTGTGTCAGGACAAACATACCAGCCAAACATAGATGACCTTGAGTTTTTAGCTAAATACATAAAAAAAGCTAGAGAAATAGAACCCACAATGCCACCAAATCTAACTGAAAAGACTAAATCACTCATATTATCGCTAAAAAGCAAGGAAAAAACACTAAAATATGACGTTACAGAACAAACAATAACTGCCGTAATGAATATGATCAAAGCATCTGCACGACTAGAACTTCGAGCAGAAATCCGCGCTAAAGATCTCGAGAGAGTTTTCTCAATTCTTAATGAAAAATAGTGGGCCGAGCAGGAGTCGAACCTGCGACCTTCGCCGTGTAAAGGCGACGTCATTTGTGGCACGCAAACCAGTAAACTTAGTTTACGCGTAACCAACTAGACCACCGGCCCATAAGCCCCCGGCCGGATCCGAACCGGCGACCTGTAGCTTTCGTGTTCCCAAAAGTTTGGGGTTGGAAGACCTTTTTCAAAGGGATTCCTTACAAGGCTACCGCTCTACCAGACTGAGCTACAGAGGCTTGATTAACTGCCTTGATTTAAGTTTATAAGCTTTTTCCGCAGGAAAAATATTAGACTACGAATTTTTAATTCGAAGTAAAAAAGTTGTGTGAACAACATAAAGAATTATTCAATCACTTGAATCTCAATGTTTACATCTTGTGGTATTGAAACTCTCATAACTAAGTGTAAAGCTCGCTCATCAGCTGCAATATCAATCATTCTCTTATGGATTCTCATTTCCCAACGCTCGTATGTTTCTGTTCCTTCTCCATCTGGGCTTCTTCTGACTGCAACTTTTAGCTTCTTAGTAGGAAGATTAATTGGACCTGCAGCCGTTACTTTTACTTTTTCTGCAATATCCATGATCTGAGAACTGACATTATTCAGCTTATCTAAATCAGTACTGTATAGCTTTATTCTTGCTTTTGGCATAGGTAAACCTATTTTGTGAATTTATAAGGTTTTCTAACAGAAAATATTATAGGCAAAAGCCTGGCTTTTGACGTAAAAAAATTACGCATGTATGCGTTGCGCTTGCTGACCCTGCCAATAACTACGTTTAGCCTCCCACAATTCCTGTGTGTATGAAAATACTTCATTATCGAGATCTGTGCGGTTTTTTGCTAGCCGATTAAGTAAAAATATACGTAATTTTACATCATTTAACTTTCCCTGTTCAGCACAACGGAAAGCTCGCTTAGCAATACTATGACAGATATTTGTACTTTGGCTTGGTGGCGTAATTGATTGAGAAACAATTGAAAGCGAGCTAGAATCCGTAGATCCAAAAAATGCATTTACATATTCTTCAACTGCCTCGACATCGAAAGGTTTGCAACTATAACAATCAACAGTAAAAAACCGTTGGGGACGCCAAGCATAAACATGAGCACCCGATTCTGTCCAAGCTACAAAACCATTAAGTTCATTTAATGGCACTTCAGGATTAGTCCACTGATCTTTAGACCCAGGATGCCAAGCGTACGGACCAGAAAACACACGCATATCTAACACATCAGATAAACCAGTTAATAAACTCAAAATATCTTCACCCTTGGTTGGAATAGTAAAATGGCCTTCAACTATCAAACGTTGTCTATGTATCGCAGGTTCTATCGGACTTACGCGCACGGTTTCCATAATTAAATAACGTGCTAAACCTTAAAAAACGACCGAAAATAAAGAATAAAAATAAAGAAAGTAGAAGGCCTTATGCCTTCAGAGTAACTTTTTTAAAATAAAAAAGGAACGCAGAAAGCCATTAAGCTTTCTGAGTTATGTCTATACACATTCCAGCTGCTACAGTTCTACCCATATCTCGGATAGCGAACTTTGACAGGTGCGGAATGTCTGCCTGTTTTTCAATACATGTTGGCTTTGTAGGTTGTACAAGAATCTCAGCAGCTTCTCCATTCTTCAAGAAGTCCGGGTTTTCTGCTACAACTTGTCCAGTCTTTGGATCGATCTTTTTCAAGATCTTTACAACTTTACAAGACACTTGCGATGTATTAATGTGGAAAACCGGTGTGTAACCCACAGTAAAAACCGTTGGGTGGTTCAGCACAATAATTCTACCAATAAACTCTTTTGCTACGGTTGGTGGTTTACTTGCTTCACCTAAAACATCTCCACGTCTTAGATCATCTTTTCCAATTCCTCGGATATTAATTCCGACATTGTCTCCAGGTTTTGCTTCTTTCAACTGTTCGTGGTGCATCTCAATAGATTTAAGTTCACCAGTCTTTCCAGATGGCATTGCAACAATCTTAGATCCAACTTTCATAACTCCAGTTGCGATCTTTCCAACCGGAACTGTTCCAATTCCAGTGATTGTGTATACATCTTGTACTGGCATTCGCATTGGAAGTGTAGTTGGTAATTCAACTGGCTTTAATCCATTCATTGCATCTAATAAGCAAGGACCTTTGTACCATCCAATCTTATCGGATTTCTTTGCAATATCTTCTCCTTGTAATGAAGAAATTGGGACAAATGGAACTTCGTCAACTTTGTAACCAATTTGGCTAAGAAGCTTAGATACGTCGCTTTTTACTGCGTTGTACTTTGCTTCATCATAGTTAACCATATCCATCTTGTTAACTGCAATTATAATTTGGCTAACGCCTAGTGTTTTTGCAAGGTATGCATGTTCTTTTGTTTGCTCCATAACAGAATCATTTGCTGCAACTACAAGAACAGCCGCGTCTGCTTGAGATGTACCTGTAATCATGTTCTTAATAAAGTCCTTGTGCCCTGGTGCGTCAATGATTGTAAAGTAATATTTATTTGTCTCAAACTTCTTGTAAGAAAGATCAATAGTAACTCCACGTTCTTGCTCTTCTTTGACTTTATCCATTACGAAAGCAAATTCAAAACCTGCTTTTCCTAATTCTTTTGCTTTTTCCTTAAGTTTCTTAAGGGTTTGCTCGTCGATTGCACCGGTATCAAATAACAGTCGACCGACTGTGGTAGACTTACCGTGGTCGACGTGACCGATAAATACAATGTTTAAATGTGGTTTTTGTGCCATTATTTCACCTAGATCATCAATATGATTATCTGAAAAGGTATTATGCAGAGCGTTTATAAGACTTACGGTCCCAAAAAACCTTATTCAGAATAGTTGATAGGTCGAGGGATTTCTTCTTTCAAACCTTTTCTCTTTCTAATTCTCAAAACCGTCTCATCTTGTAGATCTCTTGGGATTCTTTCGAAAACTTGGTCTACTAAAAACCAGACGCCACGTCCAGTTGTTGCAGATCTCAAACTCGAAGTAAATCCAAACATCTCTGAAACTGGAATCTTAGCAACAATAACAAGCTGCTCACCACTTTGTTCAGTTTCAAGTAACTGCCCTCTTCGACTGTTAATCAATTTTGATGCCGCGCCAAGGAAAGTAACTGGGCAATCAATTCTAATTGTCTGCTTTGGTTCCATAAGAATAACGCCAGCAGTAAGCATTGAATTAAATATAGCTTCTCTCATACATGGAATAATCTGCGCTGGGCCCCTATGGATGGAATCTTCGTGCAATTTAGCATCCATTAATCTAATCTTCAAACCAACAGCAGGCTCTCTTGAAAGCGGTGAAGAGTTCACTGACTCTTCAAAAGATTGTACAACGAGCTCTTGGATTTCTCCAATGTGAACAATACCTCTTGTTTCATCAACAAGCATATTTCCATTATAAACATCCCAAGTTCGCTTTGCTTCGTCTCGAGTAACTCCATTTTCAGTCATAGCAGTAAGAACATGATCTTTTATCTTCTTGATCTTACCTTCAGGTATATCTCCACGCTTGATTGCCTTTGCTACTTCTGGGTTCAATGGCTCAACAACGACAAATAACTTATTGTGCTTATTTGGAGACTTACCCATAACTTGTGGGCTTGGCTTTTCAACTGCTTCTCTATAAACAACAATTGGTGGAGAAACAACGATATTTAAGCCAATATCTCTTTGTAGAATATGTTCTTTAATTTCCAAGTGTAGCTCACCCAGACCAGAGATAAGATTTTCACCAGTTTCTTCATTAATCTCAACTTTAATTGTTGGATCTTCTTTAGCTATCTGTCTTAAAGCAACAATCAATTTAGCTAAATCTTGTGGATTCTTAGCTTCAATAGCTTTTGTAACAACTGGATCGAAAATGTGTTTGATGCCTTCAAATGTTTCTATTGGTTCTTCAGAAACAGTCTCACCAGAAGTAGCTGCTCTCAAACCAACTACTGCCGCAACATTACCTGCTGGAACTTCTGGAACAACAATTCTATTAGTTCCTCCGCCCTTAAACAACATTGTTTGCTGGATTCGGCCTTTTAATTTTGCGCCATTTAGGTAAACTTCTTTTCCTTTCTCAAGCTTACCTGCAAAGACTCTTCCAAAAGCAACTTCTCCTGCTTGAGGATCGACCTTCATTTTTGTAACTATAAATATCAATTGTCCAGATGAATCACATGCAATCATTCGTCTTCCATCTTCAGAATCCATATCTCCCTTCCATAAATGAGGGATTCGATATTTCTGAGAATCAGCTGGACTTGGGCAATGCTTTGTTACCATATCCAAAGCAACTTCAGAAAGCGGTGCTTTGTCTGCTAAAGCTTTCCAATCTTCTTCTTTTCCACTATTATATGCATCAATAATATCTTTAAAACTAATACCTTTTTGCTGCATTAATGGAACTGAAAGTGCCCAATTGTGGTATGCCGAACCAAATGCAACTGAACCGTTTTGAACATTAACTTGCCACGCTTCTTTGTATTCTTTTGGCGCAATATCTCGGATAAGCTTGTTTACATTTGTTATAATCTTAACAAACTTCTCTTGCATTGCTTCAGGAGTAAGCTTAACTTCTCTGATCAATCGATCAACTTTATTGATGAATAAGACTGGCTTAACTCGCTCATTTAGAGCTTGCTTAAGAACTGTTTCGGTCTGAGGCATAACTCCCTCAACAGCACATGCTAAAACAATAGCACCATCAACTGCTCTCATCGCTCTTGTAACGTCTCCACCAAAATCAACGTGACCAGGTGTATCTAGAAGATTAACTAAAATCTCATCACCCTTATAATCGTGAACCATAGAAACAGCAGCAGTCTGAATAGTAATTCCTCTTTCTTGTTCCTCTTGCATATCATCAGTAACACGAGCATCACCTGCAATGTCCTTTGATAGCATTCCAGCTCCTGCTATAATATTGTCTGAGAAAGTTGACTTACCATGATCAATATGAGCTACGATACCAATATTTCTAATTAATGTTGGGTGCTTCATAGCTCTTAAGATTTTTTCAGTGTGCTTATCTAGTGCCATTATCCTAGAAATCCTCTGAGTTCTTTATAAATCTTTTGTTGATAATGTCATTCATTCAATAAAGAATGAAAATCATACATCAAACAACAAACTATGTGTAAGTAACAGTTTACTAACACAAAGAGTATCCTATAGGATATGAATCCTTTAAATATACATTTGATTGAAATGATATGAAGCTTGAAGTCCTAGAAAGCATTCAACCATTATGCAATAAAGCGCAAGAAGAATTAGAACAAGCAATATCTTCCGTAATTCAGGGTGTTCCTGGAGCTGGAGAGCAATTAGATCCAACACTAGAAGGGCTTATTTCTGGTGAAAAAGGAAATGGCGCAGTAATAAGAGATGTTACACTTATGCGTACTTGTGGGATAACTTCTGAAGGAGATCGTAATGGTACTAAAATTAAACCAGAACAATACCAAAACACAACTAAAATTGCAGCGCTGGCTCACTTATTTTATGTTCAGAATACTTTAATTAAAGCAGACGATCCTCAAAGAGAAATTCTATTCAAAGCAGCAAACCATTTAATTGCTTCAATAAGTCCATTTGAATATCGGAGATGTCTAGAAACTAAAAACAATATGCCTCATGATAGCACATTACAATCACAGTGGTTCAAAACGCAACAAACTGGAGCGCAAGTAATTATTCCCGATACTGAAAAATTGCGAGTTGCGGAATTAGAAAAAAGAGTGGCAGGAGTAAAAAATAACTTATTCAAACTTGCTAAAGAACAATATCATGCAACAAAAATATTTGGAGAATCTCCACCAGAAGAGACTCAACACAGATTAGATCATAAAAATATGATTGCAAATCCGACAGAACAATATTCGCTTAGAAAAGAAGAAGGTAAAAGATGTTTGGTGTGGGATGAATTTATGAATAGCGGCTTTAACATAGATTCGCCACTATGCGACAGTTTAAATGCTGCAGTTGAGATATCTGGAAGTGAATATCTAAATCAATTAGGTTCGGGTAGTTTTGGTTATCTATTAAAAATAAAAGAAGATATTGATTGCTTAAAAGAAGACGGGCAAGCAAAGCTAAGAGAAGATATTACAAACCATCGTGTTGGAAATTTAGTATTTATTGCATTCTTTAGAAATGAACTGGCTCGAAGCTCAGGGGATGCTCAAAAACTATTAGATAATATTGCTTCTGAAGCACCTAACGTTGATGATGCCCTGAGCATGCTAAATACATATATACAAAGCGGTTCACTTACTAACCACTTTAAAACTATGGTGGACAGCGGAACTCACTCTACAGGTTATATCGGAGATAGTGAATACATATCGTCAGATATAAATGATCGACTGAGAAAACTTAGAGAAAACATAATGGAAGATATGCGTAAAACAGTAAATCACTTACCTAAAGATTCTTCAGAGTAGGCCCATAATATCTTGAATTCTAGCCTTGCCTCTAAGCTTGCCAATAATTATTCCCTTTAACTTATCTTCTGGAACATGACGGAACTGGTGCTTTAGGCCTGTAATTTCTTTCTTAAGTTCTGATGTAGAAAGCAACTGATATCGCTTTGCTGCAGACAAAACAATTTCACCTTTTGCTACTGCAACTAGTAACTCCAAGATTGCTTCTTTAGCTATGTTGCCAGTTTCAAACAAGCTGAATATCTGAGCGAAGTGCTTTTCTGTAAAAGTGCCTGCATCTAAACCAACTTTCTTTTTAGCTTCTTTTTGAGTTGAAAGTATGGTTGTTGCGAGCAACTTAATACTGAGATCGGGAAATTTTTTATGGAGTTCATCAAACAACTTACTGAAAAGAACTTGAGATGCAAGCTCTTCAGATAAACCTGCTTTCATAAGTCTAGCGAGTTTTTTATCAGGAAGTTCGGGGATGTTCTTCTTAATATCTGCTAAGATCTTTGGACTAATCTCAATTAAAGGTAAGTCTGTTTCAGGGTACATTCTCGCTGCACTTGACATCGGCCGTAAATATTTACTGGAAAAATCAGGCTTAGCATTTCGAACATGACCTTCTAACTTTTCGCTACGCTCTATTGCGTTTTTCTGCCGTCTAATTTCTTGCTTGATTGTTTCAGGCATCTGGCGAAGCTCTTGAAATCCCTTGATCTCGACTCGCGGGTGGCTCTTTATTGAAACATTAACGTCTTGACGAATAGTTCCGATCCCACGCATGGCTTTTCCAGTAGCTCTATATAATCTACCGATCTTTAATGCAAGTTCTTTAGCCTCTTCAGGCGTAGATATATTTGGCCCAGTTACAACTTCTAAAAGAGGGATTCCTAATCTATCTAATCTAAAAGTCACACTATCTTTTGTCTCAGATGTTCGTCGGGCTGCGTCTTCCTCAAGACCAATAAATATTATATCAACTTTCTTTCCATTTATTTCAATATACCCATCTGTTGCAATCATCACAGTTCGCTGGAACGCAGAAGTATTTGATCCATCAACAACGGTTTTTCGCATGACTTGAACATAATCGGGAATATGACAATGTAAAATAGTCGCAATAGTAAGTGCAATATCTAATGCTTTTTGATTAATTGTATGAGGTGGCTCTTCATCTAGCTCCACCAAGCACGTTGTGTCCTCATATCCCTCATAGATATAATTCAATCCCTTGGCTTGAGCATGTGCTGCTGCAGCATCAACTTTGCCCGTTTCTCCAGCCATTGCTCGCATCTTTCGCTGAATAGTAAAATCAGGGTTATCCTTTCGCAACCTACCTTCGCATTCACAGAATAACTTACCAACATCTAACTGTCCATGTATCTCCAATCCACACTTAAAACCTAGCTTTGAATAATCCATATCAAACATCTATGTAAAACTAATTAAAGGTTTTTAATTATCTCTTTCTTTACTTTCTTAGCATCTGCTCGACCTTTGCTTTCGCTAATAACCTGCCCAATCAAAAACATTAGTGGCTTTTGCTTGCCTTTTTTGTATTGCTCAATAGCTTGTCTATGTTTCTTGAGAACTGCTTTTGTGAGTTTCAATAGCTCTTTGTCCGTCATTTTCAAGAAATTTAGCTTTCTTGCTAGCTGTTTTGGGTTCTGTGGATTTAGAACTAACTCTCTTAAAAGTAAGTCTCCCGCCCGATCACTGATCTCATCTTCCTGAACTAGTTCTAGAAAAGATACGAATTGCGGTGGCTTGAGCTTTGTCTCACTAAAGAAAAAGTTATTGTAGTTCAACACTTTCAAGAGCTGCCCTGCTGTCCAGCTAGCTACAAGTTTTGGATTTACTTTCTTTGCAACAGCTTCAAAAAAATCTGCTAGCTCTTTTTCAGAAACAATTGCCAGTGCTTGGTGCTTATTTATATTATATTGCTTCATCATCCGCTGAACTCTCTGATCCGGAAGTTCAGGCATTGACTTAAATATATCTTGCAACCAACGACCAGGTATTATTGGTGGCAAGTCTGGGTCGATTATATAGCCATAATCTTCTTCTGTTTCTTTTTCCCGCATTAGTTGTGTAGATGAGCCAGTAAAGCGTCGAGTCTCTTGCTTTATCTTTTCTTTCTTCTGAATCAACTGAGTCTGTCTAAATATCTCATGATCAATGGCAGAAACAACGTCTTTTATGCTACCAATATTCTTAATCTCAACTCGTGGATTTTTGCCAATACTTACATTTGTATCGACTCTAAGACTCATAGCTGATGAATATATTTTGAGATGTTTTATTATAGATACAAACTTTTTGAGAAACTGTTTTACTTCTTTTGCTGATGAAAAATCCGGTTCTGTAACAACTTCACAAAGGGGAATCCCTGAACGATTGTAGTCAATTAAAGAATATTTTGAAACATCAATATGCTGAGTATAAGTAATTGCTCCAGGGTCTTCTTCCAACTGGATTCTAGTAATTCTGATCTTTTTATTATTAAGCTCAATATAACCGCCCCGAGATAATGGATAATGATATTGAGTTATTTGATAATTCTTTGGCAAGTCTGGGTAAAAGTAAGTTTTTCTATCAAATCGACTCAGCTCATTAATTCCCGATTTGAGAGCAAGTGCAAGTCCGATTGCAAACATAAGTGCACGATTATTAAGCATAGGTTTGGCACCAGGCATTCCAAGGCAGACTTCACAAACTTGTGTGTTTGGCTTAGTCGCTTTGGTTGAACAAAAACAAAATAACTTTCTTTTTGTATTTAACTGAACATGAATCTCTAAACCAATTCTAGCTCCGTTCAAATGCATCACCTACTTGAATTATTTTTCCTTCTTGCAAGAAGTTTGAAATCAAATGAAGTCCAACAGGGAGCTTTCCAACCTTTCCTGCTGGAATGCTCATGTGTGGAAGACCTGCCAAGCTAACTGGAACGGTGAGTGTGTCAATATTATAAACATCAATTGGACGCATCTTAACAATCTCAGAAAACTTTGGTGCAATAATTGGCATCGTTGGAGCTACAATAACATCAACTTTTTTGAAAGCTTGTTGAAAATCATAAATGACGAGAGTTCGCACTTTTGCTGCTTTTATGTAAAACTCATCTTTAAACCCCGCCATGCGAGCAAATGTTCCAAGTAAAATTCTTCGCTTTGCTTCTTCACCAAAACCGGTACTCCGTATTTTTGAGAAATAATCATTGAATTTTCCATGGATATTTCCTTGCAAACCATATCTCATTCCACAAAACTTAGCAAGGTTTGTTGATGCTTCTGATAGAGCAAGGATATAATAAGCAGGAAGTGCAACATCAGTATATTTTAGTGAAATGGGTAAAACTTTTGCACCAAGTTTTTCGAGTTTTACTATTGCTTTTTCTATCTCAACTCTAACCGGTTTTGATGCTTTATTCATATACTCTTTTGGAACTCCAATCGTAATTCCTTTTATGGATTTTCCGCAAAATTGTGTATAATCACGATCTTTTGTTCTATGATAAGTAGAATCTAAATCATCAATTGAAGGATAACTATCTTTAGTAATTTTCGTAAGTAACCAAGCAGCATCTTTTACAGTCTGAGTTATCGGGCCAATTCTATCCATTGAGCTAGCATAATCAATTAAACCATATCTTGAAACAACGCCGTACGTTGGAGTTAGACCCACAACGCCACAAAAACTTGATGGACAAGAAATTGAACCACCTGTTGACTGACCTAGTCCTAAAACACGTTTTTTAGAATCTGCAACATAACCTGCAACACCACCACTTGAGCCTCCGCAACTTCTTAAAGAGTCATGCGGATTCTTTGGAACACCATATGCACAATTTGTAGAAAAAGTGCCAAAGCCAAATTCATCCATCATTGCCTTTCCTATGATTGTACAGCCTGCTTTCTTTGCTTGCTTAACTGCAGTTGCGTCATAAGTCGGTATAAAACCTTGGAGAATTTTTGAACCAGCAGTTGTCTGAATCCCTTTTGTACAAATATTATCTTTCACTACTAATGGAATGCCTTTCCCTGCACGTACATTAGTAATTAGATAACTCATATTGTTTTCGGACCCTTAAAAAATCCGTTCTCCTGATTTTTTGTATTTGATAAAGCTTGCTCATTACTCAAACATTTCTTTGTTCGATCATCTCGCATAACATTCTGTAATTCAAAACCTGAAAAGGTTGGCTTTACACAATCAGTATTTATTTTTTTCAGTTTAGAGAAATCGCGTAAAATCGCTTTAAAATCATCTGCAAACCGGCTTACCTCTTTCTCAGTAATACTAATTCTAGATATCTTTGCTACTTTTTTAACAAGTTCTTTATTAATTTTCATAAGCGTCTGAGGGTGGACTCGAACCACCAACACAGGAGTAACAATCCAGTATCTTACCTATTAGACTACCCAGACATTGCTTGAATAAATAATTTGTGTAGAACAAAAAAGTGGTGACTAGCTTACGCTGTCACATAGAGATTATTATTTTCGAAAAATATGGCTAGAAAGGTCTTCTTAATTTGTATTGGGATAATCACCAATTACCATGATATACACTCTAAATAATGGTTTTTAAGGTTTTCTAATACAAGAAACTCTTCTTTTCTATTCTATCATTTATCTCGCCTGCAATATTCTGTGTCATCTGCATCTTAACTTCATCTAAATTCTTATTAGTTCCCAATAAATGCATCAGTTTAACATACGCAGTTTCTGACAGAGTATCTTTGCAATAAACTACTCCAGCTTTGTGCAACTCAACTCCACGAGAATAAATATGATTATTAGTTGTTCCATAAATTGTCTGAGTTGTCATACAAACAATCATGTGTTTTGTTGCTCGCTCAATTGCAGTGTGCCAATTGCCACCGACATGACCAAATCCTGTTCCTTCCAAAACGACTCCCTTGTATCCCTTGTCAGTATAATAATCTAAAATGTCTGGGCTTAAGCCCGGTGAATACTTAATCAAAGCAACCTTTGTCTCAAGTTTAGCATTTAGCTTGACACGTGTACTTGTCCGTGCTTTTGCATGCTTACAACGAACTTCAACACCTTTCTTTGGATCGATCTTCGCTAAAACTAAACAATTTATTGGTCTAAAAGCATCTCGTCGAGAACTATGCATCTTGCGGACTTTAACCCCACGCAAAGCATAGCAAAAGTCATCATCAGAATTAGCATGCATGACAATTGCAACTTCTGCAATCGGAGAAAGACAATAATGAACTGCGCAGATTAAATTCTGAGCACCATCAAAACTTCCCCGATCGGAACTTCTCTGTCCACCCACCAAAGCAATAGGTACAGGTAAATCCTTAAGCATAAAACTCAGAGCAGAAGAGGTGTAATGAAGTGTATCTGTTCCATGTGTGACAATAACTCCTTCTGCACCTTTGTTAATCTCATAAGCAACAGTATCTGCAATACTTTGCCAATCTTCTGGCAACATATCTTCAGATAATTTTGAAAATGGTGAAATTAGTTTGATATTTGCTAAGTTAGATAACTCTGGAACACTTGCAATCAATTCTTCTGGCTTTGTCAATGGATGAACTGCTCCGGTCTTATAATCAACTCTTGAAGTAATTGTGCCGCCCGTTGTGATGATTGTTATATTTGGTAGCTTTGAATTGGATTTCATTTTTCGTAATTGTGATGCTGATTTCTTTACTTTACCAAGCACCTGAACTTTTTGGATCTTCTTTTCAGAAATACCAACATTGTATCCATTGTCCAATTTTAGAACAACGATTGATTCTTCTTGTGAAGGTACAACCTGTCCAGAATACTGAAAACCATTTCCGAAAATTTTAACGGAATCACCTACATTAATTTTTTGCATATATTCAGATTGATCAAAACTATTTAAGCATTATCACACAAAAAAAGACAAATTGTTTACTCAAACAAACGAAGTTATTTTAAACCAGTGTTTCAATATTAATACAGGTTACTAAAAGGTGAGGGTCATTATCTGATTTTTCAAGTGACCAGAGGTGTAAAATGGAGTTCGTTGTACAAAACGCATTAAAAAATTCTGAGAATATGAAAACTAATTTTGAAGGAATAGTTGGACAAGCTACTATAAAAGTCGTTGGCTGCGGTGGAGCTGGAAATAACATGATGGATTGGCTATATAAAAAAGGTATTTCTGGTGCAGAGATAATTGCATGTAATACTGATAAACAACATCTAGATTTCCGAGAAGCTGATAAAAAAATCCTAGTAGGTAGAGACCTAACTAGAGGTTTAGGAACAGGTGGAGTTCCTGAAATTGGTGCAGATGCTGCACGTGAACAAATACATGAGCTGAAAGAAGCTATCCGCGGATCCGATATGGTATTTATTGGTGGCGGAATGGGTGGCGGAAGCGGAACCGGTATTATGCCAGTACTCGCACAAGCTGCTAAAGACATGGGTGCAATTGTTATAGGTGTTGTAACTATGCCATTCACAATAGAGAAGGCTCGAATAGACAAGGCAGAATGGGGACTTAAACAATTAAGACAAGTCTCAGATACTGTTATTGTAATTGATAATAATCGACTAGCAACTATTGCTGGAAACCTACCAATACAACAAGCATTTGCAGTTGCAAATGAATTAATTTCAACCATGATAAAAGGTATTGTTGAAATCATTGCAGTTCCAAGTCTGATTAACATGGACTTTGCAGATGTTAGAAACATCATGTCAAATGGTGGAGTATCTGTAATTGGTATTGGTGAATCTGATTCGTCAGAGAAACGAGTAGAAGAAGCAGTTAAGAGGGCACTGTCTAATCCATTACTGGATGTAGACTATAAGGGCGCTAATGGTGCATTAATACACATTACTGGTGGCGCAGATATGCTTCTTGACGAAGCTGAAAAGATCGGAAAGATCGTCACAGATAATTTAGATGCAGAAGCAAATATCATGTGGGGCGCGAGAATTGAAGATGATATGAATGGAAAACTACGAGTTATGACAATCATAACTGGAGTTAAATCCCCCTTTGTTGTAGGTAAAGGAGAACCTACACGAGCAAGTCCGCAAACAATCGCTATGAACAATGACTTGGGTATAAAGATGATTCAATAGAATCATCTTGCTTAATTATCCACATAAAGCACCTCCGAAGAAGTTTCCTTTTGGGTATGCCTTTATTGGCATACTCACTTTTATTTTAAATTCAAAGAAATTTCAATTTCGAACTAAATTATTTTAATTAAAAATATTATTTTTTAACTTGAAGCTTACTACGAAGTTTCTTAGCAGAATTTCTAAAATCTTTTACAGTCTTACGTTCCAGGAGCGGTTTAGTATGTTCACCAATCTTATTTTTAGTGTAATCTACCTCCAATGCACCCCATTCATTGTAAAACATTATGTCGTGAACGTCTAACCGTTGAGTTGGAGAAATACGTCTGCCAGGATAACCTAATGCAATCACTGCCTCAATAGAAACATCTCCAGGAATATTAAGTAAAGCATGAAGTCCTTTATGTGCAGACACACCACACCAACAACTAGCAATCCCCTTTTCTGTGGCTGCTAACAATATATTTTGTATTGCTGCAGAAGCTCCTTGAACAGCCATCTTCTCACCATTTTTTGGAAACTGTCTTTTTATAATACCAGGCATAGAACATGCAACAATCAGAACACCTGCATTAGCCATACTTCCCTGACCATAACAAGACTGAGCAACTTTCTTCTTTGCATTTTTATCACGAACAACAATGAATCGCCAGTTTTGCCGATTATTTGCTGAGGGCGCCCATCTAGCAGCATCAATAATATTATTAATATCTACGTCTTTAACTGCACGAGAACTAAAATCTCTTACTGATCGTCTCTTTTTTGCAAGTTTAAGAAAGTCCATACTTAGATAATCACTGGAAATATATATAATCTTCGCATATAAGAATACTTTAATACTAAACTTCAATAGTATAATATGCAATACTCGAAGCTAGTTAGTATATATCAAAAACTTGGAGCTACAACAAAGACGCTTGAAAAAACAAAAATCCTTTCAGACTTTCTAAACTCAGTTCCAGAAAAAGAACTTGAAGAAGTTGTTCTTTTGCTACAAGGGCTAGCTTTCCCAGAATATGATGATAGAAAACTAGGCTTAGGGACACAATTAGCTATCAAAGCTATAGCATCTACGGGCGGAACGTCCATAAATGATGTCAAACAACTATGGACAAAAATAGGAGATTTAGGTGAAACTGCTCAGCAAGTAATTGGAACAAAAAAACAAGCTACTCTTTTTTCTCAATCACTCACAATATCAAAAGTTATCCAAAACTTACAAAAACTTGCAGTTCTAGAAGGTAATGGGACCGTTGATCGAAAAGTCTCACTTCTCAAAGAATTACTTTCTTCTGCAAAGGGTGCTTCTGCAAAGTACATTATTAGAACTTGCCTATCTGATCTTCGAATAGGTATTGGTGAAGGAACTCTCAGAGACTCAATTGCTTCAGCATTTTGCGTTAGTAAAGACGCAGTACAAACATCATATAATTTAACAACCGATTTTGGTGAAGTTGCACAACTTGCAAAAATCGGGGAATCTGCATTAAATAAATCAAAAGTTACTATTGGGAAGCCAATCAAAGTTATGCTTTATCAGAAAGCCACGGATTTAGCAAATGCATTTGAACGTGTTGGCAAACCTGCTGCATTTGAATACAAAATAGATGGATTTCGGCTACAAATCCATAGAAAAGGAAATCAAATATGGTTATTCACTCGACGCCAAGAAGATGTAACCAAACAATTTCCCGACATCGTAGACAATGTTAAAAAACATATTAAAGCAGATAAGTTCATAATAGATGCAGAAGTTATTGGTATCGATAAAAAAACAGGTAAATGGCTTCCATTCCAAGATATATCTCAACGAATTAGACGGAAGTATGATATTGAAGAAATAGTTAAAAAAATACCAGTAATTGTTAATATTTTTGATGTTCTATATATGGATGGGCAAAGCATGATTCTCAAATCATTTAAAGAACGTAGAGATACATTGGAGAAAACAGTAAAATCAGTAAAAGACAAGTTTGTAATAGTTAAAGAAATCATAACTTCTTCTGAAAAAGAAGCCAAACAATTCTATGAAGAATCTCTTGCAAAAGGTAATGAAGGTATTATGGCTAAAAACTTAGATGCAGAATATAAACCGGGCTCTCGAGTGGGATATGGCGTTAAAGTTAAGCCAATTATGGAGACTCTCGATCTAGTAATTGTTGGTGCTGAATGGGGCACCGGCAAACGTGGTGGATGGCTGTCTAGTTTTATTCTTGCATGCAAAGACAAAGATGGTTCTTTCTTGGAAATTGGTAAGATGGGAACAGGTATTAAGGAAAAAGAAGAAATGGGTGTCAGTTTTGAAGAGCTAACTCGCATGATTAAACCACTTATCACGTCAGAAACTGGCAAAACTGTAAGAATTAAACCAAATATCGTTGTTGAAGTTGCATATGAAGAAGTACAAAAATCACCAACATATAACTCAGGTTTTGCTTTGAGATTTCCCAGATTAGTACGGTTAAGGTTAGATAGAAAATCAAAAGATGCTAATCAACTTGAAGATGTTGAAGATCTTTTCGCTAACCAGCGAGGCAGAAACTAACATTACTTTTTAGAGATTAAACAACTGTTCTTTTTATGAACATACTGTTCCAGATAACTAACATATGCTCCAAATAAGTAGTGATGTGTTCCAAAAAGAAGTGATATGTAACATGAAAGGAACAAAGTTCCTTAATAGAAACGCTTAAATTGTTTAGTAAACAGTTGTATCTTATGACAATAGACAAAAGTCTATTAACTAACATATTTGATGAAAAAATAGTGCACGTAATTGAGGCACTCCTATCGCAAGAAACCGACTTCTTTTCAATCAGAGAACTAGCAGACAAAGCAAATGTTACAATATCAACAACATTTCGAATTGTTCAATCACTAGAAAAAGTAGGATTTGTTAAAAAAGTACAACGTGGACGCATTAAATTCTTTCAACTCCAAAAAACATCTAACGCATATAAACAACTTGGTCAGTTATTTGACATAAAGACAGACATAAACGAACTAATTAAAGCCAAAGTAGCTGAAAAATACGGTGACATAGATATTGAGCTATTCTCACCAAAAAAAGACAAAAACAAAATATTCCTCATATCTGAACAGGAATTAGATGACGCAGAACTAACCAAAGAAATAGCACCGCAAGCCAATAAAAAGCTAAGCCTGCTCCATGTAACTCCCGAACAATTCCAAAAAATGAAGAACATGAAGCTTATCTAATCCAGTGTATAAAAACTATTAAACACAACTTAAGACACACATTATGTCACATATTAATACGTGTATACGCTACAAAGGCATCGAACATTGGGGTGAATTACATCCACGGGACTTACATTTTGACTATATGAAACCAAACCCTCATGCAGATATATGTGACTTTGTATCTGCAAAACAACTCGTAATCGCAAATCGCTCTAGACTTGGCTTAATACCTTTAACGAAAAGCAATAAAGAAATGATGGCAGTATACTTAATAAATCGCAGAAATGTACTTGAAGACGACGCAGTAATTGAGGCACTAGTAGATTTTGACGAACTTAAATTATTTTCAACACCAGATATAAAGCACAAATCCAAATTAGACGAACATACTGGAATATTTGAACATAAAACCATCTCTCGACAAGAACTTAAAGGAATGATTCAAGATCCACGTTTGAGCTTAGGTTAATAGAAACCTTTTTAAACGTTATTTCTCTATAGTAACTAACGAGTAAATCCTAATACATAGCTTAATTGCTCCAACAGAAGGAAGCAATTATCCTAAACACAAAACAAATCGTTAAATAACCCAAAGAAGTACATATATCAAGTAGTAAGCGTAACACAGAGCTTACACCAGATGGTGAGAAAAAAATGATTGTGAATGAAGAATTCCTAAGCAAACTGAGAAGGTCGTTTAATCTTAATCTATATGAGGTTAAGCTATGGACAGCACTTTTATCCCGCGGAGTTTCAACTGCAGGGGAGCTAAGCGACATCGCAGATGTCCCAAGATCACGAACTTATGATGTTTTAGAGAGCCTTGAAAGAAAAGGTTTTGTAATTGTAAAACCGGAAAAACCAATAAAATATATGGCTATTTCACCTGGCGAAGTACTCGCTAGAGTAAAAAATAGAGTTAAAATCATTGCGAAAGAACGCAGCGATCGACTAGAAAAACTTCAAGATTCCGATATTCTAAAAGAACTTGAAATGTTATTCAAGCAAGGTATTGAACCAATGCAACCTACTGATTTCAGTGGTGCATTAAAGGGTAGACATAACTTATATGATCACTTAGCAATGCTTTGTAAGGAAGCAACTACAAGCATCCATATAATGACTACAGAAGATGGATTAATAAGAAAAGTTAGAACTATAAAGCCACTTCTTGAAAAAGCAAAGGCACGTGGTGTTGAAATTAAGATCGCAGCTCCAATAACTACAAAAACAAAAGAAGTTATTGAGAAGCTAAATGGCATTGCTGAAGTTAAGCACATTCCAACAGTTAGAGCAAGATTCTGCATTATTGATCATAAACAAATTATGTTTATGTTAATCGATGACAAAGATGTACACCCAACATATGACATTGGTCTGTGGGTAAATACACCATTCTTTGCTGGTGCGATTTCTAAGATGTTTGCGCATGCATGGCAAACAGGTAACTTTGACATGATTGAATCAGTAATACCTGATGACGCTATACCAACTCAACAACCAAATATTATTTTACCTGAAGAAGCTCAGAATCTTTTAGATTAAGGGCTTTCTTTTATCTATTTTATTTTAGTATTTTTTCAATTTCGAATAACGTAACTAATTTAAAACATATTATTCAACTATCCAATGGCGTCTGAACAAAACATATCTAAAATAATGGATTTACTAGCAAACAAATATGCCTCAAAAACACAGCTAACAATCCGAAGGACGTCTACTGAATCTCACAGCCCATTCAAAGTATTAACCTCCTGCCTGCTTTCTCTGAGAACTACTGATGCCAATACAAAACGTGCTTCTGAACGGTTATTCTCAGTAGTAAATACTTTTGAAGATCTAATCGAAATATCAATAGAAGAATTAGAAAAATTGATTTTCAGCTCAGGACACTATCACAAAAAAGCTCGCACCTTGAAGCACGTTTCTAAAGATATCTTAAAAAGATTTAAAGGTAAAGTTCCAGCAACGCGGGAGGAACTAATGAGTATCAAAGGAATTGGTCCAAAAACCGCCAACATAGTTCTTGCATTTGCATACGGAAAAGATGTACTACCAATAGACACTCACTGCCATCGTATACCTAATCGTCTAGGCTGGGTTAGCACAAAAACTCCCGCGCAAACAGAACAAGAACTGTACAAGATACTTCCAAAACGCTACTGGAAAGAGTTCAACACAGTAATCATACTTTTCGGAAAAGATATCTGCAAGTCTATTTCTCCGTGGTGCTCAAAGTGTACTATAAGAGACTACTGCAACAGAACCGGTGTTAAAAAATCGAGATAAGAAATTAAGCTAAACTAGCTGCTTCAAGTCTCCGGAATTCTTTATACACTTCGTTTTGCTTATGCTTTCTTGTTGGAAGCTTATACTTCATTAATGCATCAACCGAATGTTCGCCATGAACAAGAATATTATGTGCATCCGCTTCCCATAAAGCACCCATAATGCCAATATGTGGTTTCTGTTCTCTTGGCAGACCTAAGTAATCTTGAATAAAATTACTACTCACTGCAGATCGTTTTTTAGCTAACGGAATTTGGAAACCAGCTTGCTCAACATCTAACATAACTGCAGATTGCAAATCAAAAGAGCGATGCCCTAGTTGAACTTCAATGCCTGCTTGTTCTGCAGCATGTAAAAGCATAGGTCTATCTAATTCCAATGGATTTTGACCTGCAAAAGTCTGATCATCATGTGAAACATACCACTTAACAAACTCACCGATAGCGACATTAATATCTTTTCTCCACGGTGCGCGTAATGCTTCAACATTTTCGGGAGTATATTTTTGATAATTAAGTGCGGACGCGCACATTTGCGCACCATCAAGAACTTGAACTTCAGCCATAAAGCGATCACGAGTATTATTAGAATCTACTGCACCAATACCCGTAATTGGATTTACACCGGGTTTCAAACCGAGCGTCTCTACATCTACAAATAACATCTTACTACTGTAAGATAAAATTTATAAACTTAACTCTTCCATAATCCATGCAAGTTACAGTATGCTCTAGCACTAACAGCTCCATTAATATTGAACTCAGCGATTGGTTTCTGTCCTGGCTTCAGCTGCTTTCTATAAACTTGCTCTCCATAGATAACTTCAATCCATTCAATATAATGCTCTTCAGTCATCGGATGTAGAACAGATCCAACAATTACTTTAACTCCCGATTCGGTTTTCTCAATTACTGGGACGTGCTTTTCTTGAGCAGCATCAACGGAGTTCTCTTTTAGAAGCTCCATTGGCTCTCCGCAACAAACTAAAGTTCCGACACCAAGGTGAAGAATCTCAACGATATTACCACATTTATTGCATCGATATAGCTCATTAACTTTTGTCATACTTATTATAACTAGATTAGTTAATAAAGTAATTCTACGCCAGTTTCTTGCTTAACTACAGCACTAACACTCTGCACTACACCACCAATACAAGAATCACAATAAAATTTTTGAGGAATCTCTTTATTAATTTTATTCTCCGCTTCATCAGTTATAACTGCTCCATTTTCTCTAGCTAATTCCAAAAAATGCTCGACAGTACCCTCAACATGCTGCAAATCAACCTCATCATGAAAACGATCACAACCATAACAAAGGTCATATCCGCGCGTTAAAATACCTTGCTCATATAACTCACATAAAACTTCAACAGTATTTTCTCTCAAGACTTCGTCAGGAACTTTAGAAATACCATACGGAGCTAACTTTTCATGTAGCCAATTAACTCCTGCTAATGAATCTAAATCAACACCACTCATATTTCACTCCCTAATTCATCTAGCCCAACTACGTCAGCAGGGTCTGGTAGGTCCTCCAAATCATACTTAATTTCAACATCATGTGGATTAACACCTGTTTCGTCGAAAACGATACTATTGATATGAGCTATTGGTGCTTCAATACAAGAATCACAAAAATACGCAAAAGGCACTTTTGACTTTATTTGCGTTTCTAAGTCAGCACTTATTGTTGCACTCCCTTGCTCAGCAAGATGGATCGCCTCACCGAGAATGCTGTCAGTATCATCTAATTCATCTCTATCTGTAAGATCAAAACAGCCAGCACACACTTCATATTCTGCTGCCATAAATTTCAAATGGTATAACACACCCATTACTTTACATACTAACGAGGCTTTTGCCATATATTGAGTATCATCCAATTTATCTCGATCTCCATCAAAAAGTGCTTCAAACAAGCTATGATCTTTTTCACCTGCACTCAAAATCGGAGCGAACTTTCCAATTTCTAAAACAGCTCGCTTCGCAGACTCGGCATCCAGATGCGGAAGTGTTCCAGAACCCAGTCCTTCAAACTCTGCAGAAATTAAAATATCAAATAAACCGCCACTCTGAATATATTTAGCTAATTCAGTTCCACTTCTAATTACTTCAGCTTCCGTCATTCTTTCTTCGCGCTTTTAACTTTTTAAAGACTTATATACTCTAATAATTCTCGCATAGTCTTTCGAAGTAAGCTTGTTTATGTGCACAAGCAGGGCAGGCTCCAGGAGGAGTTACGCCTTCATGAATATAACCACAATTTCTACACTTCCACTTAGTTGGCTTATTTTCTTTGAACATTGTTTTGTCTTCGATTCGCTTTAGCAACTTCTTATAACGCTTTTCATGAGCAACTTCTGCTTCGCCAATATCTCGGAAAACCTTAGCAATCGCAGGAAAGCCTTCATTTTCAGCTGCCTTTGCAAACTCTGGGTACATCTTAGTATGTTCAAAATGCTCGCCATCAATAGCTGCTTGTAAGTGTGCTTTAAGATCACCTAACTCAACAAGGAACTTAAACTCACGTTTAGCATGCTCTTTTTCATTGTCTGCAGTTTCTTTGAAGATTGCAGCGATTTGTTCGTAACCTGCTTTCTTGAATTCTTTTGCAAAGTATTCGTACTTATTTCGAGCTTGAGATTCACCAGCAAATGCAGCCCATAAGTTCTTTTCAGTTTGAGTTCCAGATAATTTCTTAGCCATAAATATCACATCTATCTAAATGCGTTAAGACTTATAAAAAGTTCGAATAGTTATACTTTTAAATCAATTTTAGCTACTATTGAATGGAATTCAGATCAGCTGAAGAGGTAGAATTACCTAGCAACAGCAAAATACTTGCCTGGTATGTGGAACTTGGTACTCCAAGGAAAATCATACAACACTGCCAAGCTGCCGGTCAAAGAGCTGAATTTCTAGCAGAAAAAATTGATGCGAATATCAAACCATATGTTAGTCCCAAACTTGCTAGAGCATTAAATGATGTTCATGATATGCCAAAAACTGTTGCATTAAATTTAAAAAAGCTTTTACACGATCCAACTACAGATACTTGGAATATCCCAAATTGGAACGAATTCAAAGGATGGCGCTACTTAAGAAAAAACTTCAAAGGCGAGCATGAAATAGATGTTGCAGCTCAAGTTATAGCTCCCGACTTCCCTAAATTTGCGCAAATAGTAAGGCAACTCGGCTCAACTGCAACCCCCGTTTACTTAAAATCACATTTCCAAGAAGTTCTAATCGCGCATTATACTGACTGGAGAACGCATGGAACAACAACAGTACCGCTAAGCGAAAGACTCCAATATCTTAAAAAATACTTCCCTGGTGACAATGATGCATGGATAAAACGTGGATTTAAAGAACTGGAAATTGAAGAATTCCTATTTGAACAATTACCATTTGGACCTGAAGACCTTAGCACTTTGTTTTTGCAAGAAAAACTAGAAAAGCCATCGAGAGGTAACGTCCATCATCGCACTAAACAAACAGCACCTAATCAACTGGACAGACATCAACCTTAACTGGATTTTTAAATGCTTCTCTAAAGTAAAGTATTGCCTCAGGTACATCTTCTCCCTCTTCAAAAGTATCTGACAGCTTTGGGTAAATATAATCAAACCATCCCGCTATAGAATCATTAACTAAGCCCCAATTAACAACATTAGTTGGAAAAAGATTGCGTCCATCAGCAATTAACTCAGAAAAATGCACGCTATGTGGGTGCTTTTTCTCTTCCAATATAAAATCAGTAAAATACTCAAAACTATCTTCAAATACAACAAAAGTGTGGTTTCTAGGACCAGGTATGTTTTTCCACAGCTGATCTGAAGTTGGATCATTAACAATAAATCCTTGCTCCCCACTAGTTTCCATGACAAAAGGAAGTGCAACATAAGCATGACCTAAAGAACTATCTAAATAAGTGGCATTAATAAAACCCATATCAATTAAAGTAAATAACATATTACTTGCTGAATAACCACAGTCCTTTTCTGGGAAATGCAAATCGGCCTTCTTAAATTGAGCATAATGTTCATGAGAAACTAAGTAAGTAAGCCAAACTTTTTCCTCCAAATCAGCAAAATCCTTAACCTTCATCGCACAAGGTTCTCTTTTATCTGAAAAACGCTCTAAAATCGTATCAAAAACACCATTATCGCGAAGAGCATTTGGCTCAAATAAAAAATGACGATCCAACTCCCAAAACCGTGTACGCATTTCAGGATCTTTAGCTTGCTGTATATCTTGCAAAGGCATCTCTCTTGTTTGATCGGAAATAAGTTGCTCACAAAGTGTTGAATTAACTGAAAAAGGATTACTTTCCGTCACTCCAAGACTTGGAAACTTAATGCCTTTAATTTCTACACCACTCATTTCAAGTACTAAAAGAAAGCCATATAAGGATTTCTAGAGACAAATGTATATGAAACAATTGATTAAACAGTTATTAGAAAAGCCACTAAGCTACACAGAGATCAATGAGCTAAAGAAAAAATATGCAGGTCGTTACAAATCTAAGCTACCACTAAACTCAGATATTCTTAGTGCAGCAACACCCAACCAAAGAGCTAAACTAGTCAAGTTTCTAAAAACCAAACCAACGCGAACCATTTCTGGAGTTTCAGTTATCGCAATCATGACACCACCCACACCTTGTCCAGGCAGATGTATTTATTGTCCACAAGGAGATAATGCACCAAAAAGCTACACTGGATTTGAACCAGCAGCTATGCGCGCCCAACTCAACAACTTTGATGCATACAAACAAGTACAAAACCGACTATGGCAACTAAATTCTATTGGACACAATACATCAAAGAACGAATTAATCATTATGGGTGGAACATTCCCCTCAGCTACATGGAAATATCAGAAGAAATTCATAAAAGAAGCATTCTGTGGATTTAATAACAAACAATCAAAAACACTTCTTGAAGCTCAAAAGATCAATGAAACTACTGACAATAGAGTTGTTGGGCTAACTATTGAAACTCGGCCAGATTACATTAATCCAAAACAGTTCCTAGAACTTGGAACAACAAGAGTGGAACTTGGTGTCCAATCAACTTCAGATGCAATATTAAAGAAAGTTTGCCGAGGCAATACTGTTTCTGATGTTGTAAAAGCAACCCAAGAACTCAAAGATTCTGCATTCAAAGTTTTATATCACATAATGCCCGGACTCCCTGGCTCAACATTCAATTCAGATGTTCAGATGTTTAAGACTTTGTTTGAAGATGAACGGTTTAAGCCAGACATGCTCAAGATCTATCCTTGCTTAGTCATTAAAGGAACTAAACTATACAATATGTGGAAAGCTGGCAAGTATACGCCCGTAGATGAAGAATATATGATCAAACTGCTTGAAGAAGTGTACAAGATATGTCCTAAGTGGATTAGAATCATGCGTGTTCAGAGAGATATACCTGCACCACACATTGAAGCTGGACCAAAGAAGTCTAACATTCGTCAGATGGTTTTACGAAAGATCAAGCAAAGCAAAGAAATTCGTTTCCGTGAAGTAGGTCACACTGCAAGATTAAGAAATATTAGCCCAAAAAACAGTGAGATTGTTATTGAAAACTACAAAGCATCAGGTGGAACAGAATACTTTATTTCTGCTGAAGATGTTGAGCAAGACATTCTTCTTGGCTTCTGTAGGCTAAGAATACCTAAACAAGAAGAAGCGATGATACGTGAGTTACATGTTTATGATATCGTTGCACCAATTGGAAAATCTGGAAAAACGCAACATACTGGACTTGGAAAGGAACTTCTAGCTAACGCAGAACAAATCGCTCGAGAACAAGGAAAGAAACAGATGATAATCATTTCTGGAGTCGGAGTAAGAGAATATTACCGAAAGCTAGGTTACACACTTAAAGATAACTATATGCACAAAACACTACAATAAAAACAATAGCCCCGCCAAGATTCGAACTTGAGTCCCGAGGTCCAAAGCCTCGGATGATTGGCCGCTACACTACGGGGCTGATATCTATCAAAATATTAGAACTTTCGTTTAAAAATCTACCGGCGCTTCTTAGTTATTTTACGTGTTGCTCTTTTGACTGCTCTCTTTACTGGCTTTTTCTTTACTGCCTTCTTCTTGGGTGCTTTTTTCTTAACTAATTTCTTCTTTGCTGGCTTCTTCGGTTTTAGCTTATCTGCAGCTGCTTTTTTAATAGCTCGTTTCTTTGCTGCTTCAACTCTTCGAAGTGCTAAAACTTCTGCTTTAGCTTTTGCTTCTGCTTCTGCTTCTTTATTACGAAGTTCTTCTCGTGCTTTTACCTGAATTTCTGTGTTCTTACGCGCAATTTCATCCTCGATCTTAATCTTCTCAAGCAATTCCATGATATCTTTTGAAAGTTGAGAAATCAAACGAGAGTTAGTTACTTGCTTAACTACGCCAGAACAATCATCATTCCTACAAATAAAATCATACTCCATAGCCTCTTCATAAGTATACTTTTTCTTACATTTCCTACACTGAAACTCATATTTCTGTTCATCTAATAGCTGTTGTTCCTTACCATGAAGAATACTTCGAAGATATTGTATATACTTGTAATGTATCTTTGCTTTATCTAACTGCCAATTATATACATACCACCACTTCTTATTCACATCTTTTTCTTTAGAATATGTAACAAAACCTAAGGTTCCTAGTTTGTATAAGGCCTTACGGATATCATTAATTTTAACGCCAAGATCGTCAGCTAGATCGTTCTCATTTATAATCTCATTTTTATCAAGAACGCGTATTATTTTCTCAGTTCCTTCGGTGACATCCAAGCCTAACTCAGTCAAGATCTTGAATATTGACTCACTGCGCATGAATACTTTACGCAAAACTTGCTAATAAATGTTGCTATTATGTATCGCGATATTTAGATAATAATTGGTCCAAAAATATTAATTAGTAAAAAAGCAAGAGCAGCAATAGATATGATAAACCACGTCGTGCGGGCTGTTTGTTGGTTTTTAATCACGCGTTCTAAACTAATCTTCAGCATTCGACCACCATCAACAGGTCCCAAAGGCAATAAGTTAACCAAAGCAATACCAATATTCAACAAAACTAACCACGAAGCAAGATCAATTAAGTATAATAAAACCTTACTAAAGAACATACCAAATCTCGTTTCAGATACTGATCTAAAACTTTGCTTAAAACTGATTCCAACATAAGGCCGAGAATCATCCGTTGGATTTGCTACAGTATCAACTGAAACATCGCGATCTTGAAGCGTAAAAGTCACCTCTTTTCCAGGATCAATTAGCAATATTTGCTCCTCAAAAGACACCATATCCAAGGTATCAACACCATTTACTGCAATTATTATATCTTCAGGTACGATTCCTGCTTGCTGTGCTGGAAAATCATTAAGAACATCAGATATCTCTAATCCGGCAGGTTCAAGCATGCTACCTGCCATCGGAACAAACACAAAAGCAGATATCAAAAAGACAACTATTGCAGTACATATGTTCGCAAAAGGTCCTGCTGCAAAAACAGATAATTGTGTCAAAACAGAAGACTTCTCCAGTTGTTTCTCATCAGGCTCAACAAAAGCCAAAGGTATGATTGTGAACAAACCAAGGCCCGTTGATTGTATTTTAAGATTATGAACTCTGGAAATAATACCATGAGCACCTTCATGAACTAATATAATTACAGAAATGCAAATGATAAATGTCCAAAAAGGCATAAACATAAATGGCCCTACAGATCCTGAGCTAACTCCTGGAAGGATCAACTGAACACTTTTTTCAACAGAGGGTTGAGTAAATATTTCAAATACTTGAGTTAATAATAGCCAAAATATAGCAAACATGCCAATAAAACCAACCGGAATACCTATGTAAGCCCACCACTTCCAAAATCTAAACTTAGCAATCTTATCAAGCAGATTAATACCTGCTTTTGTCTTGTAAAGCAAGTATATTCGGTGGAATTCTACTTTTGACTTATTTTTGATAATAAAGTAAGCTATCAGTGCATAAAAAGCAACAATAGAAACATGGTTGAAAGTTATATCCATGCTATGAAAAACGCCAGTAGTTAATAAAACTTTAGTGCCACTTTGAGATTAAGCTTATTATTCAACTACAACTTTCAAGTTATGTTTGCGAGCAATTGATTCTAATTTAGAAATAGACTGATCAATAGTTCTTTCTTCCCCTGGAATTTGGTTATAATTATATCCTTGGAAATTAACCTGTCCATCCACAATAACTGCATATAATAAATGTAATCCTCCCCGGCCGTGAGCCACAGTACCAATCCTATGCCCCAAATTAAGTTGTACTTTAATCTCTTCTTGTGCAGAATTAAGAGCAGATAAATCAAACTTTTTGAGCGGTCTTAAATATATTTCTTGTTCTGACATTTTAGATAGTCATTATTATCTTTTAGGTAGTTACACCATTTTTTGAGATTAAGCTTTCTTAAACTGTGCAATCGTCTAGCTGAACAAAGTTCAGCGGACTACGCTCAATGACTATGCTTTTTTAAATTGAGCGATAGTGTGCATTAAGTCAACATGTCCTAAGAATAATGCTCTGCAACAGAAACGCTTTAGTCCCAACTCATCCATTACTTTCTTTCTTTCTTCACCAGCTTTAACTCGTTTGTCAAACTCAGCCCATTTATGAGCGACGGGTTTTCCACAACTGAAACATCGTATAGGTATAATCATTTTTCCTCTTATCTGAAACTTAGCTGTCTCTTGCTTCTAGCGTGACTGTGTGTTCCTGGCTTCTTAGTCTCTTTGTATCGCGTATCTGCGACAAGTAAGTGTCGATCGTAATCTAAATACTTTTTCTTAAGCTCTGCTGACTTTGTATATTCAACAAGTGCTTTTGCAATAGCTAATCTGGTAGCTTCCGTCTGACTTGACCAGCCACCACCAATTACATTAACATTAATATCTACAGTTTTTGCCTGACTTTCAGCAAGTAAAATTGGTTCCTTAATTCTTAATCGAGCAAGTTCTGTTGAGTATATTTCTAATGGCTTTTTATTGATCTTAACAATTCCAGTGCCTTTTTTAGCAGTTGCTCTAGCAATAGATTTCTTTCTCTTTCCAGACACATGGACCACTTTAGTTTGTTTTTTATCTACCATTTTGATTGTTTTTTATTAGTTGACAATGCCTTTACAGTAAAGGTCTTAATTGCAGTTATTTTTTCTTTTGATGCTCCTGGGATAGATATCATGTCTTTTGTATCTAACTCTGTTGGAGCTCCGATATAGCACTTTACTCTTGCCAGTGCATTTCTACCGCGTTCTTGCTTATATGGAAGCATCCCACGAATAGTTCTCTTAACGATTCGATCTGCAGCTTTTGGATAAAATGGTCCATGGAAAGGACTTCCCATAGATCTAAGCTTTTTGACCTTATCGATCTTTGATTTTGAACCTGAAATTGCTGCTTTTTCGCAATTAATTATCTGAACAGTTTCACCCATTAAAGTAAGCTTAGCTACATACGTAGCAATTCTTCCCAAAATTAATCCCGTTGCATCTACAGTCTTTACCATTATCCAATAATCCTCACTTTAGCTCCTTTTGGGTTCTTATCCATAAGTGCTTCAATTGATATTGCAGTACCTACTTTATTGATTTTTTCAAAAGCTGAATCTGAAAAGCGCCATGCAGCAACAGTCATCTTCTTTGAAATCTCGCCAGTTCCTAATACTTTACCAGGAACAACAACAGTCTCTCCAGCTTTAACATATGCCTCCAACTTAGTAAGATTTACTTTTCTTCGTATTCTTGTTGGCTTAGCTAAGTTTAATGCTACAGCATCCCAAATCTTAACTTGTTTCTCATTTGAAAGCTTTTTCAAACTAGCAATAAGCTTTCTCAAATAAATGTTAGTTGCTTTTGTATCTCTCATTTTATTTTAATTGACGCAGTTTTCTTCTTCAAAATAGATGCTGCTTGTTTAAATATTTCTTTTGCTCCAACTTGCCCCCAAGGTTCTAAAATAAATATGAATTTTGTTTCATCACCTGAAACTTTAATTGCTCCAGCAGAATACTCTTCACAAGCACCACATTGGTCACAATTAATTAAATTCTTTACCTTATCTCCACTGAAAACATCTTTCGGACACTTATTAATACCTTCTTTTAATTTCTTGCCTGAACCCATCTTGATAATTGGATATGTTCTGTAAAAAGAGTGTCCTGCACTCCACTTAGCATGTTCCTTACCATTTCCAAGAACAGCCATAGCTTCAAATTCTAATTCTTGATGATCAATTAATTCAACAATTGGCATATCTGGGAATATCGGCTTGACTGCTGGATCAGAAGTCTTCAAATCTCTTGCATAAACCATGCAAGGACCCTTAACTTTAAGCGCCAACTTAACTTGACATCTTGCACAACCTTCACCCTTACATTTACATTCTGAAGGTAAAGTATAAGACTTTACATCAGTTTTAAGTGGGATCAATCCTAATCGGTTTGCAATCATTTCATCATAAAGTGCTGAAGAGTTTTTGCTCATGTAGATATCTTCCATAGCTAAAACGGGTGCTTCGAAAGTGCAAGCGCGCCGTAATGCATTTACAAATGAAAGTGTAGTTCCTTCAATAACGAGCCTTGTGTCATCTTTCGATTTTATCTGTTCAATTTTCATTTAACTTCTCCTACCTCTTCTTCCGCCTTTCTTCCTACATCCACCGTGCGGTATTGGAGTTACGTCTTCAATACCTAAAAACTTTATGCCTGCACGAGTTAATGCTCGAATAGCTGGCTGAGCTCCAGGACCGGGATACTTAGCTCCATTTTGTCCGCCTTTTGCTCTAACTTTAACATAAACTTGAGTAATACCCTTTTCTCTTGCTACTGCTGCTGCCTTTTTAGCAGCCATCATAGCAGCAGTTGGGCTTGATTCTAATCTATCTGCTCTCACCATCTGACCACCAGATGCCAATGCTACAGTCTCAGCTCCAGTAAGATCGGTGATATGTATAATAGTATTATTATATGTTGCATAGATATTAGCAATTCCCTTATTATTCTTTGCCATGGTTTGCCTCCTTTGTTGCTGCTTCTGCCAGTTTTTCAACTACTTGCTCATCAGATGTGTCCTTGCTAACTTCCTTAACTTTAGCTTCTGCTTTAGGTTTAACTGTATATATTTCCTTAAGCTTAGGAGCAAAAGTCTCAATAATTCTAACTTGATTCGCTTTCTTAACAAGATAAGATGGTGCAGTAACAACTTTACCATCTACAATTACTTTACTGTGTAAGATAAACTGTCGTGCTTGTTTAGATGAATTTGAAAAACCAAGCTTGTAAACTTGTGATTGTAATCTTCGGTCAAGAACTGCTCGTACATTAAGAGCTAGAATATCATCAATCTTTGCCTCATCTCCAAGTACACCTAATCGATTAAGTTTTGCAACAAGAGCCTTTTCTTGTTCTTTTCGATGATCTTCAGATAGGCTAACAATCTGTCTTGCTTGAGTTCTCCAATTTCTTAGCTTAGAATTAACTTTCCAAATTTCTTTCTTGTTTGAAAGTCCATATTCTTTCTTAAGCTGACCTTCTTCCTTGATTCTTTCTGCTTCCCATGGATGGCCTGGTTTCTTAAACTGCTTTTTTGCTCTTTTTGGATCTCCCATTTTACTTCTTCTTCTTTACAACTCCTACAGATTTTCCTCTTCGTGCAGTTCCTCTTGTTCTCTGACCACGAACTCTAACTTTTAATTTCTTATCTCCACGTGCATGTCTCATACCAATATAACACTTGATTCGTCTAAGTCTTCGAATATCAAACCGTCTTGTAAGCTCTAAATCAGATGAAATAATGTGGCGATCTTTGCCAGTGTCAACCTCTTTTCTTCGGTTGAATAACCATGATGGAATACCGTACTTTTGTGGATTCTTCATTGCTTCTTCAATCTTAACGATTTCAGCGGCTGGAAGAGTTCCAACTTGTCGCTTTTTCTCCAACTTAAGTACTTGAATAATTGCATTTGCAAACATAAAACTGGCTCCACTTGCTTTAGTAATAGCGTGAGATAATGGTACCTCTCCCTTAACTTCCTTATCTGCAAGTCTAAGAATTGCTTTGAATTCTTGCTTAGGTGCTGTTGTTTCTTTTGCCATATTAATATTATTTAGCTCAAAGGATCTCCGCCAAGAACATTGTTGTAACTGGGCTCCCCCTCAAGGTTTTGGGTCTTCTGTGTGTTATTTAGTGCTATTATGTTGTGTTTTTAAAGGTTACGATATCATAACATAACAACATCAGTCTTGACTGCCATACCAGTTTTAGCTTTTATCATCTGCTTAGATGTTAACTCAGCATAACCAACTGAAGCTAATCGATTCTTAGTAGTCATACAGACAACTAAATCACCTTTTTTAATGTCATCTTCTACTTGAAGTATGCCTGGCGCGAAAACTGGTGAGCCATGAACTAATCTTGGCAAAACATCATCATCCACCCAAACTTTTGGAAGAAAATATACTGAAGATTCCATGGGCTGTATAATTTCTTGAATTAGTTTATCTTTCGGATCTTTTCGATAAGCAATATAGTTTGCCTTAACTTTATCTAAAGTAATAGTGTCTTTAAGCTTAAAGGGTCCTGCTTTTGTTCGGATTAGCTTAGCCATATGAGCGCCAGTTCCTAGATGCTCACCAATATCGTGGCACCACTTACGAATATATGTGCCTGCCTGGCAACCAATTATAACTTCAATAGTATTTCGCTCTCTTTTGATCCAGCGAACATAATAGACCTCCCGCTCCCGTACAACTCTTTTTACTGCAGATATACGTGGTGGAAGTTGCTGTATCTTACCAGTAAACTTCTTGATTGCAGACCGAACTTTAGCATCAGAAACATCTTCATGAATCCTTAACCAACAGCGATATTCCTTACCTGCATTTGTTAAAATTCCAGAAAGTTTTGTTGCTTTTGCTAAAAAAATAGGAAGAACTCCAGTTACTGCGGGATCTAGAGTCCCTGCATGACCTGCTTTCCAAACCTCCAATATTCCTTTAACTTTTCTACCTGCTGCTCTTGAAAAACTAGGCGCTGGCTTATCAAGATTAACAATTCCACCAGCAAGTAACTCATTAGCACTGCGAGGCTTGAACTTAGATATCTTGACCTTATCTCTAACTAGAATCTTAGGCTTACGTCTCTCAAAAGGAAGGTATCTCATAAAATAAAGTAAAAGAAGAGAATAAAAGCTTATTTCTTAGCTTTTATCTCAGTTTTAGGTTTAGTTGCTGACTTTTTGACTGCTTTTGGCTTAGCTTTTACTTCTTTCTTTAGCTTCTCAGTCTTCTTAACTTTAGCAACGACTCTTTCCTTTAAAGTTGTTTTAGTTTCTGATTTTGCTGGCTTTGCTTTAGGTTTCTTAGCAACACGCTTAGCTTCAACTTTGAATCCTAAATCTTTCAATGCTTTAGCAACATCTTCATGTGCTGCTTTTGCCTTCAGCTTAGCTGTTTTTGGCAGAACTTCTAGATGCTTAATGTTACACTTTCTTCGTCTAGTGTTTCCATCAATCATAACAAAAGTCTCATCAATAATATCAACAATAAGGCACTCTTTTCCAGCATCTCTACCTGCTATTTTTACACATAATCTACCGACTTCAATTGTCATTATACAAATCTCCTTAGCGTAATAGGTACATCAGATGCTTTGATCATTTCACCTTTAATCTGAGCTCTTAAGCTCATAACATTTCTAGTGCATTTTGTGCATAGCTGACCACCAAAAGGTCTTGTTGGTCTACGCTCTGATTTCTTCATTTTTCTAATCTGAGCAACAGTTCCACGAGGTGTCCCGTGAAGAAGTCCATGACATACAGCACATTCATGATAGCCAGTTCTTTTTGGCTTAGTGTGCGTCACGGTCCTGTTGCCAGGTGTCCGTCTTTGTATTGTTGGTTTCATTCTGCTTTTTTCCAAAAAGTAAGTTGCAAAAAATGTTGATTCTCCAGTCCTTCAGAGTCGAATCAACTGCTTCGCACCACTTTTGGTTATCCTCCAAGAGGTATATTATGACTGAAAAAATGTGTTTAAAAGTCTTCCTAAATCCGAACTTTAGCCTTCTCAAAGAAACGCGTAACTTTAACACGTAATTCTTCATGCGTTTCTTTTGGCACAGTTCTCATATCTACCGCTCTCCTCTGGCCATCATCATCTACTGCACAAATACATCCACCGCCATTAATTAAGTTCAACTCATAAACAAAAGTCCAAGATTTATCCTCCCGAAGTGGACTATATGGAACATCGAGCGTTACAGCAAAACAATTACGACCAACTACGAAAGGATCTGGCATCGCCAAGTCTCTCAAAGAAGTACGGAACTCGTCTTTTGAAACAACGAACTCACTATGGAAAACAATTTGTTGCTCAAAAAGAGTAGCGTTAGATCCAAATCGTGTACTAAAAAAATCTCCTTGTGCATTAATTACTTCTCGAGCAGAGTGCATCACGTAACTTGCCATAACACAAAACAACTGAAAAACTTAAAAACCTTACTTATACAACATTCAACAGCTTTCTGAAGACTGTTGTGAAGACCATTGAGAATATTATATATGTACCTACCCAGCCCAATGTATGTGGCCAGACTGGCAAATTAAAGAATATCAGCTCACTAAACTGTCCTCTCAGCCAAGTAAAAATAAGCAAGAAAGGCAACATTGTGATCATCATTGGCTTCATAGTATGCTTCATGTACTGCATATTTACTTCCATGGACTTCTTTGATATTTCAGATACTTTAACTGGATCTTTTCTATGCACTCGCATATGACCTTGATGCTTTTTTAGCTCCCTTTTCAGCTCTCGCATAACTGGTTGATCAGTTCCAAATCGATATACTAAAGTTATAATCATAGAAAGTATAGCAGATGCACCAAAGATAAAATGTAATGGTTCAAGACCAAAAACTTTTGGTTCTATAGGTACATTACTAACAAATGTGATATATGTAATAAAAGCAACTGCAATAAGGCCTAACAGAATTTGACCTTTTTTAGTCTTATGGAAGCTTGCTTTCTTCTTTTTAGATCCTAGCTTAGGCTCTTCTTTGGTCTCCTCTTGAGTTTCTTCTTCAGTATCTAGTTTCTTTTGTTCTTCCTTTGCCATATTAATTATCCAAAGTACGCTGGCGCACTTATCTTAGGAGACTTAGTTTTAGTCTGCCTTTTTAACTTTTTCTCGTGTTTAACCTGAGCTTTTGATTTTTCAATCTTACCAAAATTCGTTTCATACTTTTTCACAACATCAGTAAGAAGCTCTGCTAACTTTTTAGCATGAAGTGGCTCGATAAGAACTACATTATGTCGCAAAACCACAATCGGATCTGCACCCATTCGTGGATCCACACGCGGCGTTATGCTTTTAAAATCCAAAACAACTTGTGTTGGACTAAAATTTACGCTAGTCTCATGTGCATAAAAATCGATACCTTCTTGGATATTCATTGATACTTTCTTTTCGGTTGCCATTCTGAATAAAACACACAAGAACTTATTAAGTTTTCGAGTGGACCAAAAAACTAACTAGAACTTTCTGGGGACATAAACTTACGAAGTGCTGGGTGCATATCATATGCATGTTGCTTTGCAATGTCTTCATATAACTTATAGATAATCATAACTGTCAACAAGATACCAGTTCCTCGGCTAAGTGCTCCAGATAGATCTGCAAATGCTGCTAAGAAACCAACGGTGGCTCCACCCATTACTGTCAAAGCAGGGATATATCGATTAAGAATCGACTCTAATACTCTTGGATCTCGTCTAAATCCGGGGATCTGTAAACCAGATGCTAAGATCTGTTTAGCTTGCGAATCTGCTCCCATATTAGAGGTCTTTACCCACATAATGGAAAAGAAAACTGCGCCTAAGACCATAATTGTAGTATAAACAATTGCTTGCATAATAATCTCACCAGTGGCATTTCCAACAATAATTGCATTAATAATATTTGGTGAATTAACCCATTTAACAATTCCAGTTGATGGAGTATTACCGACAAAAGTTCCTAAAATAGGATGACCCCAATTCTGTAATAATCTTGCCCAAAGTTGCACATTCGCGAGAAGTGCTGCAATTAAAATAACCGGGATATTAGATGTATAGATGAACTTAAGTGGCCATCTTATACCATAACCACGGACTCTACCAAAAGATAAAGGAATTTCTACTTTCATTGCCTGGCCATAAACAGCCATCATAAAGACAACGATTGTTGCTACAATTGCAGTTACTGCTACAATCGCGCCAAGCGGATCACTATTTTGCAAGGCATAAAATAGGAAAGGGATACGACCAATTGGGACGCCCGGATTAGTTGGTGAACTTAATGGAGATAAAGCAGTAATAAATATTTGACGAGATACTCCTGCAGCAATAAACAAACTAATACCTGAACCAAAACCCCATTTCTGAAGAAGTTCATCCATTAGCAGAAGCATATAACCACCCACAAATAATTGAACAACTAACGCTATTTGTAAAGGTAGATATGCAGCAGTACCAAAAAGTTCTGGACTTGGTGTTAACCCGCCCATGAAAACATAAATGAATGCTTCCAAAACAACAAAAGTAATCTGAGTTACTTTCTGCATAGCTTGGAACTTAGCTCGACCTTCAGGTTTATGAAGATCAATATTCAATATACCCGAACCGACTAACAACTGCAATACAATAGATGCAGTTACAATAGGACCAATACCAAGAGATATCAAAGATCCGAAACTTGCTCCGAGAATTGTTGACAGTGCTTCAAACTGATCTAGAGAATTTTGCCCTAATCCATAAAGTGGAATATGAAGTAATACAAAGTAAAGAAGCAAAACTACACCAGTCCATTTTAGTTTCTCATTAAAGCCAAGCTTTTGTTTCAGAGGTCTAGAGATCTCTGGTAGAAAACTTGACAGTTTTTGCCAGTTTACCATTGAAGATTAATTATTCCTTAATACCTAACTTTTGCTTAGCTTTTTCAGATACTTTTGCAATAGTAATTTGTAACTTATCTTTTACTGCGCCACCACTAAGCAATTTTGTGTATCCAAGCTTTGTTAGATCAACAGTATATCCATCTTTTTCTTTCTTGGCCTTACCTTGTTTTACCCAAGTATCCATTTTCTCATATACTGTTGCGATGTTGATTGTAATATCTGCAGGATTCTTTGCTGACTTACCCATTCCACTTTGTCCATATGGCTTAATACCTTTTGCTAAATAACGTGATTTTCTAGCTCCACCTCGCTTACCTACATTAGATGCACCATGTCCTCCAATATGACCTTTACCTCGATGCTTTTTCCCTGCACCCCAGCCATGAGTTCTAGTGCCTCTTTGCTTTCTACTTTTCTTAGGTATTCTAGTTACCATTAAATCATCTTCCTCAATAACTTATTAATTTCAGTTCTTCGATACCCCAAAGATCCACGCATTGCAAATGGCTTTTTAATACCTTCTCTTGCAAATCCGCCAATTGGTGGGTGAAGTTTAAAGAACTGCTTTACTCCATCAACATCTTTGATTTTCATATCTCGATTCATTATTTTCTTAGCAAATGTTTCGAATGTAAGTTTATTAGCTTTCAAGAATTCTGCAGTAAGTGATTTATTTCCAGCAATTCTACCTCTTTTTTCAAGAAGGTCCTTAAGAGTTGCTTCGTCAATCTCACCAAAAGTGCAATAATCCTTAACCTTGGAAATCATACCCATGTAATTTGCTGTTGCGGGAACAACTACGCATCGGTGTTTCCGATGTAATCTCAACAGTTTCATAGTAGCAGAGATACCAGGCATTACATTAATATCACCACGGATTCTTACAATAGCCATCATTCGAGGCACTTTCTGAACTGCTTTTGTTGTTTTTTCTTCCATAATTTTACCTAATTGATCCATATTTTAAATTACAAGCGACAACGCGTTGGCGTGTTCCTTGTCTTAGTGCTTTCATTGCTGCTGAAACAAAATTCATCTTTTGTTTTGTCTGACCTGAAGTCTTACACCAGATATCTTTGATACCTGCTAGCTTAAAGATCTTCTTGATCTCTGCATCAGCAACTAAACCCGTTCCTTTTGGAGCTGGCATGAACTTAGCTTTAACTGAGGCTTCTTTTCCTTCAACCTTAAATGGAATTGAATGCGGTTCTCCACAAGTACATTGCCATGAACCACAACCTCTTGCAATCTGAATTACACGTAGCTTAGCATTACGTGTTGCTTTATCTCGCGCAGGCATTGTTTCTTTTGCTCTCCCAATACCAATACCAACATAACCATCGCGGTTTCCAACAACAGCCATAACTGTAAAAACTGGCTTATTACCTTCTTTAGTCTTCTTTTGAGTCTGACGGAAAATCCTTCTTTTTCCACCACCAAACTTACCTTTAGCTTGACCTATATTAATAAAATCAGATTCAAGATTTGGAAGTAACTTGTCAATAATTTGTGACTCCATAACACGATATCCAGATTCAAGAACTTGTGCCATATCAGTAATTTCTTCAGCCTTAACTTTACGACCAAGTTCAGTCTTTGGGTGCCATCCATCAAGTATCGCTGTTCTGATTTCTTCTGGGGACTTAACTATTCTTGGTCTTCGATTTCTCTTATTCCGATTATTTGGTCTCATTCTTTACTCCTAGCTTCTTTTTCACAGCTTCAATATCCTTTAATAAATCCTTTGCTTTTGTGTGTTTTCCTTGTAACCGATCTTCTGAAGGGAAAACTTCTTTATCATGAGGTACGTTCAAACCAGCATCCACAGCACCATTTAATGCAGCATATAATACAGAACCCTTAACTGAAGCATATAAGCCCATATCAAATATTGCTTCTGGAGTTTTTGCTTTCTTTGCTGCGATCCCAATCATTAAACCGATCAGGTATGCTGAAGATACGTTATTACAACTATGCTTCCATCCGAGTTTCTTTAATTGTTTTGAATGTGCTGAAGCAATTATTGTGTCTCCCTTTGCTGAATAAGCAATAACTTGGCAATTAAGGTACTTGTTTGTCTTTCGAATAACTAATCTTGGTTTTCTTGACTTTAGAAGAGCTAATCTAGTATGATAATTAGTCTTACCTGCTCTTGATCTTCTAAATCTAACTGTATATCTTGGTCCACTTGCCATTTTACTTCTTCACTCCTTTCATCATTTTATTTTTCTCTATGTACAAAATTAGGTGCTTTTTACTTCTAAAAAAGCCCGAATTTGCTACGGAATATAATTTTCGATATGCACTTACTTCCAATTGTCCTGCCTTTTTAAGTTCACGTAATGTCTTTCGTTGTAAACGAATCTTATTAATCCAAGTACGTTTCTTAGGAGTTCTTGCTTTTTTTGCTCCTTTTCGCTTACCGTGTCCCTTTCTTCGTCCCTTCTTACGTTGCGCAGCTAACTTACGAGCTCGATGTCTTGCAACGCCTCGCTTGTTAACAATCTCAATCTTACCTTCAGAGATTAAACCACCAACATCTGCTTTTGTTATTGCTGCCTGTATATCTTCTGCAGCATCAGGATTAAGCTTTACTCTCTTTAATCCTACTTTTGCTAACTTTGATGCTAATCTTTTTTGTAAGTTTAATTTCATTTCTTATCCTCCACCTTTACTGCTTCTACTTTTGGCTTAGTTTCTGGTTTTGCGTTCTTAGTTTCTTTTTTTGGTGTTGGCTTTGCAGCTGGTTTCTCTTTTGGTGTTTCAATATTTTTTTCTTCTGTCTTTGTTTCTGCCTTAACAGTTGATTCTAATGTTTTGCTTTCGGTCTTTTGTTTTTGTTCTGCTTGCTTTTGAGACATTTTTGCTTTCTTCTTTTCTTCTTCTTCTTTCTTAGCTCGCTTCTTGCCTTTTTCTTCTTTCTTGACCTTCTTTCTTGAAATTCTAACTTTCAACTCTTCGATTGTCTTTGCAATATCTCGTACATTTAAGATTCTAACACTTGCTTTTTGAGCAGCTTGTAAAATCTCAAGACGATGCTTACTACTAATTTTCTTAATCAAAGCAACTTCATCTTTTCCGACATATTTTAGGTGCGCTAGATTTGAAACATAAACTTGACGTAGGCCATCTTTAGTTAAGCCCCTAACTACTTCAGGCATTCTATAACCAATTGAGACCATCTTTCCTTTTCCTCTTCGTCTTAATCTTAATTTAGACTGTACTCCCTTTGGCTTTCTCCACTCAGTACCGAGTTTCTTTCTACGATGAGTTTCTTGCCTACAGAAATTTGGCTTTTTAGCCTTTACTTTCTGCTTATGTGCAATTAATTTCGTATCTACCATTATAGATCCTTACCTGCCTTGTTTATCATAAATATTCCATCTTGGAATATTCTTCGATCCTTATTATTAAGTCGAGTTGATTGTTCTAATCTAGATGAAATAATTCCTGCATGTTCCTTATCTGCGGCAGTTACAGTTATGATATCGCCATCAACCTTAACTTTAACTCCCTCAATTAACTTTACCTTCTTTGGCTTTTTCTCACCTAAAAAGTTAGTTACAGTGAGGATATTTCCTGACTGTTTTACAGTCATTGGGAAATGTGCTGAACAAATTTTCAACTTGTATACAAAAGGCTCCGATACACCCCGAATCATATTATTAACGTGAGCTCTAAATGTTCCAACCATAGCTTTTGATTTGGCAGTATCTGTAAAACTTTCAACATCAACAGCATTACCGAGAGACTTAATAGATAACAATCTTAATGGAAACTCTCTAGTTAATTCTATATCGCCTTTCTTTACAGAAATAATATTTCCTTGTATTGTAACTACTGTACCCTCTGGAACATCAGTACTCATTTTCATTAGTATACATATGCTAAAAGCACGCCTCCAATTTTTAATTCCTTAGCCTCTAAGTGCGTCTTAATACCTTTTGAAGTACTAAGTAAAATACGACCAAAGTCTTTAGCAGGTAAATATCGTTTCTCAAACTTTTCTAAATCAGAAACCGTAACTGAAAATCGAGGTTTAATCACTCCGACCTTATTTATCTGCTTAGCTAACTTAATTGTTACGCTACCGCCACGAAGGTCTTTTGTAGACTTAAGCTCCGTAACATAACCTTCTTTTTTGAGTATATTCAGAACAATAACAATTACTTTTGAAGCAGGGCTAACAACTAACGTGTCCTTACCTGCTTTCTCAGCATTGTTCAGTGCCGACAATACGTTTGCTAATGTATCTGTTATCATTGTAATTTCTTAAAGCCAAGTTCCTTAGCTACCTCCCTAAAGCATCTTCGACATATGTTCAATCCATACTTGCTAATATGTCCACGAGTTCCACCACATCGATTACATCTTGTCAAGGATTGTCCAAAAGCTCGCTTCTTAGGTGCGTTGTTCCTAATGAATCTCTTTCTCTTAGTTTTCCCAACAATGACTTTCTTGATTCCAATCATTTTCATTATAGTATTCTCCTCGCCTCAAGTTTAACATCAAACTTTTCTTGGGCAAACTTAGCTGCCTCTTCTTTTGTGATTATGTGATTTTTACTAACTTTATGCTTAAACAATCTACGTTTTCCAACGCGATATCCTGCACGCATCAGAGAAACACTTGCTTCTAAACCAATGATTCCGATCTTAGGATCATATCTGACGTCAGGAATATCAATATACTCTGGAACTCCAAATGAAAATCCATTTTTCGTGAAGCTAGTTGGCTTTATTTTATTCTCAACTGCAACAAGCAATCGCTTAAGTAATGCTTCAGCTTCTTTACCACGAAGAGTAACTTTAATACCGATAGGCAAACCAATTCTAATCTTCCACGCTGCTAATCTCTTCTTTGAGCGTGTCTCAACAACTTTCTTTTGAGATATACTCTTAAGTAGCATTGTTGCCTTCTTCATTCTTTCTGGCTCTCCATTAGTTCCAATATTTAGAACAATCTTCTCGACTTTGATTTGTCTCATCTTGTTCGCAGAACTAGGCGCAGATGATTCCTTTGGTGTTTTCTTCATTTTGTTTTCTTTCATACTTCCACTTTAATTATTGGTTTAGTATCTCCAATAACGATAATATTATTTAATGAACTTTCCACAGACTCTTTTCCAAATGAAACTTTAGCAACCTTGTGTTTTCTTAAAGTTCCAGTCTCACTAATAGCAGACAACTTTCCAGAGATTCCAGCATGCTTACCACCAATAAAGTAAACAATAGAGCCGATTTTTAATTTTAAAGTACTAACTAATTTATTAGTCTTTGTATCAAATACAACTACATCTGACGTCTTGTAAGTTCCCTTTGAAACTAACTTATTCCATCCATTCATAAAATTGATCTGAGTTTTTCCTTTTGCTACAGTTCTCTTATTATCGATACGTAATAGCAATGTATATGCCTCACTTTCAGCAACTTTGGATAAACTAAACTTATTCTGCTTATTGATTAAAATACGGTAGTGCTCTTTAATCTTTGGTAAGGATATAACATCAAATAAACCAACTGCAAACTTAATATCGCTGAGTTTTCGATTATTAACTAAAATTGCATTTTCATGTATCAAATTCTTTACTTCTTTTGATGTCTTAACAATCTTCAAAATATCTCTCAATACAACAACAAGAGGTAACGATTGCTTCAGATTATGTGCTCCAGCTGTTGGCTTAGCAATCCATTTCTTTTGCTTACGCTCAACAGGCCATGTTCTTGGTGATGCTAATCTGGATAAATGTTGTTTCTTTCCCATAAAACTTCTCCAAAAGTTTATTCAAAAGCTCGTCTGCCCCGCAAACGTTGCCTTCGGCAAAACTATTGGTTCCCTCCTTTTGATTTCATTTGCTTCTTTACTCCTTTACGCTCAATAGACTTCTTACGTTTTGCGTCATCAAGCTTTAATGTGATTATGATTGCATTTGATGGGTGGATTGGATATGGTGAAGTTCTTCCTTCACTTTTTTTATGCTCAGCACCCTTTACATGTATTCTTGTTTTCTTTAAGTCTACTTTTTCCACGTCAGCCATAATTCCCTTAAACTGGCCCCGTACAAGCTTGACTTTATCTCCCACTCTTACGGAAATGCTTCGACATCCATGCTTTTTTCTAAGTTCCGTACTCAGATGCACTGAGACAAACTTTCTCTTAATATGTAGTGGAGCATTAAACCTAAACTTTCTTTGCTTTCTAGGTTGCTTAGATGCTAACCACGATAAATTGAATTTTGTTTTCATATTAAAGTACCATACTCGCTATCTTTGCTACTTGTGACCATCTGATAGCTGTCTCCTTTGATATTGGGCCCTTGATTACAGTTCCCTTAGGCATTCCTAACTTTACATCTCGCAGTACAATTCCTGCATTATCTTCGAACTTTACACTTGTACCGTCAGCTCTTCGGTATTCTTGTTTTTGTCTAACAATAACAACAGGGATAACTTTATGCTTCATATCTGGTTTTCCTGCAGTTACATTACATGTGCATAAGTCTGCTACAGCAGCAGTTTGCTTTTTTCTTGTTCGAGTTTTGTAACCTTTAACTGTGATGATCTTTGCTAATCGTGCTCCAGAATTGTCTACGATATTTATTTCTGCACCTTGTGGTAATCCTCTTGATATCTTTGCCTTTATTGCTTTCATGATAAAACCTCCACAATAACAAAGTTCTTTGCTTTTGAAATTGGTCTACACTCAGCAATTCGTACTCTCATACCTTCTTTAGCATTAATACATGCTGGATTATGTGCCATAACATGAGACTTTCGCTTCTCAAATCGCTCATATTTTGATAAGTATGCTCTTCGTGGCCACTGAACAACAACAGTTTTTGCCATCTTAGCTTTTGTGATAATACCTTCGAAAACACGTCCCCGAGTCTTAACCTTACCATGGATAGAACAATGTCTATCTGTGCATTTTACTACTTCTTTTACAGCTTTTGGTGCTTTCGCTACAGACTTCTTCTCCACTTTTTTCGTTGTTTTCTTAGTTACCATTTTTCTTTTTTATTCGATCCCATGGGCGACCTTCCAAGGAAGCACCCTCGACCTTTACAGTCCCATCTTCAACATTAAGCTCCAGTTCAACGCACTTCTTGAAAACGCGTCTCTCTTTACCTGCTTGCTCCAGCACAATTGTGTGGTGGGTTTCATCGACAATCTTGCCTTTGATTCCAACATTTGCTGGATTGCGCGCACTAACTATTTGCGCACTCAAACCGATCAGCTCGTGTTTAGTGATGTTTTTTTGGGTTCGCATTGAATATTAAACGACCTCTATGCTTTCTTCAGCAAAACCAGCTTTAATCAAAACCTTCTTAGCTGCTTGTTTTTGGTTACCTTGAATTTCAATATTGCCATTCTTCACAGTTCCACCACAAGCAAGTTTGGTTTTGAGTTGTTTTGCGATAGCCTTTATATCAACCGATTTCTGGTCAATCCCTGCAACAATTGTCATAGGTTTTCCGAATCGTCGTTTCACAACAGATATAGTAACTACCTGCTTTTCCTTTGCAATTGTTGAACACATGCAAAGGTCTGACGAAAGGCCACATACAGAGCAAACGTCTCCAGTCATTGTTTTTTAGTATTACCTCCTTGTTTTTTAATAGTAAGCATGCGTGCGATTGTTCTCTTAAGTGCGCGTATTCTACCTGGATTTTCAGGTACAGATCCAGCACTTTTTTGTGCACTAAGCTTAAGCAATTCCTTTCGGATATCTGCCATTTTATCGCCGAACTCTTTTTCAGTCAGCTTTCTAACTTCTTTTGATCTTAAGATTGCCATATTATTTCTTAGCCTCCTTCTTAGCAACAGTCTTAGTTTCTTTTACAGTTACTTTTGTTGCAGTCTTCTTTGGCTTTGCAACAGCCTTCTTAACTGTTGCCTTTGCTTTTATAGCAGGTTTTGCAACAGGTTCTGTCTTTGCTTCTTCTACCAGAGACTCACTAACAACGTCCTTTAGCTCTGGAGCAACTCCATCTTTAACTTCCATTTTAATTTCTGGCTCTTGTATTGTAATCCTATCGGGAATAAATGTATCTGGGAGCATTATACTAACTTGTATGCCCTTTGAACCTGATTTATGATGTACTTGTGCAATTGCCTTGTCAATTTTACTGACAGCAATATCTCCACACTTCTTTAGATATCCAGCATTAAATCTCCAAGTCTTTGATCTCTGGCTTGGAACTCCTCGTCCAGATATAACAATTTCCGCACCCATTGCACCATCTCTCATAATTCCAGACAATGAACGATATCCCATTGCTTTGTATCTTTGAGGTCCAAAGCGTTCCATTTCATCTGCAATTCGCTTTGCAACAGTTGCTGCTACAAGACCTGGTTTTGTAATTTCTCGAACCTCAATTTGAGGATTCTCCATTCGATATCTTGACTTTAGTTCAGCAGTAAGTCTCTTAATAGTCTCACCACTTCGGCCAATAACAATACCTGGTCGAATAGTGTTAACTATGATTTTTTCACCCAAAGGTGTCTTCTCAATAATAATATCTCCACAAGCTGCACCCTTACCAACAACTTCATTGATTCTAGCTCGAATACGCATGTTCTTTGTCTTGTTCTTGATAAACTCTCTTTCTATCATTTTTTAGTCTCCGTTTTCCGAGCTGAACTTTGTTCAGCGTGGCCACGCAAATCTTTTGATTTGCTCAGCTTAGCAACTTTCTTTTTCTCAGCACCAACTATTTCAATATGACAGACTTTTCTAAGTCGTCCTCTAATACGTCCAGAGTGTGGTAAATTTGGTCCAGGATTAACTGCTGAATATACAACCGTTAACGCTTTTTCTGAAAGACCCTTGTCTTTTGCATTTGCAAGCAAAAGAGTTAGTAATTGAATAGTATGTATGCTTACTTTTTTAGGGAATCTACCGACAGATAGTCCTTGTCCCTTTCTATGTGGAACGTCTTTCTTAAACTTTAGGAATGGAACTGGTCGCGTTCCATCACGAACTTCTTCCAATAATCTAATTGCTTTCTGGACATTACGATCACGTATATATCGCATTACTTCGCAAGAAGTTTTCTGTGACAAAGGTAGATGGTTTCCCCTAACTCGAACCATCTTCTTAAGATCATATTTTTGGTATCCAGTTTTAGTTGACATTTTATTTCATACTAGCACTTCGCGTGCCTTTTGTTGCACCTACACCAGGTGCCTTGTGTGTAACTTCTTTTCTAGTTAAGACAAACTCTCCCAAGTATCGTCCAACCATCTCAATATTAATGTTAAGCTGATTATACTTTTGGCCAGAATAAATCAATACAGACTTATCAACCATCTCTGGAAGTATTAGCATATCTCTACAATGAGTCCTTATTGGCTTTTCAGAGGCCATAAGTTTAGCTAAAAACTTCTTCTGCTTTTCAGTTAAACCTCTTTTTAGTGTTCGTCTTGCTCTAGCTGGCAAGAAATTTGCTAATTCAGCATAGCCCATTGCCCGTAGTTCTTCTAAATTTTTGCCCCGATATGTTGTTTCTTTAACCATTTTACCTCTTCTTTCGTCCCATTCTCCTCGCTGCAATTGAACCGGACTTTGCTCCCGGAGGAGTACTTCTCTTAAGTGCTGTTGGTCTTCCAAGGTTACGTCTGTGAGTTCCACCATGTGGATGGTCACAAGCATTCATCGCAACTCCCTTTACAATTGGGAATAACTTGTTTCTCGCTTTTCTCTTATGATGAGCATTACCTGCCTTTAATAAAGGTCTCGCACCGCGTCCTGAACCTGCAACAACACCAACAGTTGCTAAGCAGTTTGGATTAAACTCCTTCTTTTGTTTTGAAGGCATTTTAACTATAATTTTATCTGTATCTTTTGTAACTAATTGTGCAGATGTGCCACAAGCTCGCAAGAACTTACCGCGGTCACCCGGTCTTGACTCAATGTTACATATAAGCGATCCAGTAGGTATATCTTTAAGACGCATAATGTTTCCATTTTCTGCTTTTTTCGAACCAAGTGCAATTCTCTGGCCAACTTTAATTCCCAAAACTGCAGGAATTAAAGACATTTCGCCATTTTCTAGCTCGACGATCATTAAAGGTGATGAATGTCCAACTGAATTGACAATATCCATAACTTCACCATATGTTGGTTCTTTAACTGCTGGATATGCTATCTTTCCGAAGAATCTATGACTTGGAGACGTATACGTAGGTCCGCCCCTTCCTCGATTCTGAATAATTAATCTTCTTGCCATAGTTTCTCTATTATACTAATCCTAATTTTGAAGTTACGTCAACAGCAGAACTTCCTGGAGCTAACTTAATGAATGCTTTTTTTGTACCTTGCATAGTTATCTGTGTTCGAACACCTACAACTTTAGCTTCAAACTCTTTTTCAATTGCCCATGCAATCTGTTTTTTTGTTGCTGTTTTTGCAACTTTGAATATAATTGTGTTATGCGCTTCCATCTCTCTAACAGCTTGTTCTGTAGATATAGGACCTTCTAAAATCTTATTGATGTCGTTTCCTTTTACCATTTTATAAGTAAAGTCCCTCCTTCTTAATCATCTCAATAGCTTCTTTTGTAAATAAACTAGCTCGTCTTGGCTTGTTTCCAGGGCATAAAAGTTCAGCATTTAATTTCTTTACATTAGCTACATCAACACCGGGAATATTTCTTGCTGCCCTAACTACAGCAGTTTCATTAGAATATACAAACAAAGGTCCTTTTCTAACTTTGTACTTTCTTCCCCTTACAGAACCTTTTCCTGCTCTAATCTTCTTATTTTTTGACTTTGCAAGTTCTTCTCCAAGTCCAAGCTTTTCTAAAGATTTTTGAACTTCTTGTGTCTTCTTAAAATTCATAACCTTATTATCAATTACTTTGATTGTCTCAACATTAGCAGCAAGTGCTGATCGTATTGCTTTCTTGCCTTCTTTCTTGTTTATTCGTTCAATTACGATTTTTTCAGCTTTTGGTGGGAATGCTTTTCGTCCAGATACTGCATTTGCTACAAAAGCTCCAATCCATCCAAACTGTCTTCCTCGATGGAATGAATACTTTCTTTTGATTCGTGAAACTCCTCGACCATATGTTGTCTTGTATCGCTGTCTTCGCTTTGATGTTGCATTACCTTGTCTTGTTCCTGCAAGTGGGTCAGCACCATATGGTTGTCGGTGTCTACTTTGAATTGAGAATATTGCTCTCCGGATTAGATCAAATCGAACTGGTTCTGAAAACTGTACAGGCAATTCTAACTGTCCAGACTTCTCACCATTAACTGAATATATTGTTGCCTTTACCATTATCCTTGTTGGCTCCTCAAACTAATAGCTTGTAATTCTGGTGCTTGTGTATTCACCTTACAAGGTGGTCGTATAGCTGTTGTGAATCGAATCATACGTTTCTTTGGTCCACTAACTGATCCATAAACTAAAATATAATCATTCTTGACTTTACCATAATTAATAAGTCCGCCAGAAGGATTGATTTCCTGTTCTTTTGGACTTGAAATAAGCATAATTTTCTTGTTATAGTGTGTTCTTGTATGGAAACCCATCTGACCTGGATGTGGCACTCTGTGTGTCTTTGCACCAGTAAATGCTCCAAGTGTTCCGATTCTTCGTACACCTTTTTCAGACTTGTGAACCTTTCTACGTACTCCGAATCTCTTAATTACACCTTGGTAACCCTTACCAATTGTAACTACATGTGTATCATAAAAGTGACCGGGAGTCATAATATCAGAAACTTTGACTTCTTTGCCAAGGACTGTTTTAATATAATCAAACTTTGCTTTGATATCAGCGCCACCAACAGCAAGCTCCATTACTTCTGGCTTCTTTTTGAAACCAATAAGTCTTGGTTGTGTTGCGACAATAGCTCTTATATCAACAGCTTTTTCAAGAAGCTCTTCTGCTTTCTTGAAATTTTGCTGTTCAAGCTTCTTTTTCGGAAGAGTCATCTTTCTTGCAAGATCCATATCAAAAGAATCGGAGAAAACATCACATAAAACAGCTAAAGAAGAAAGAGACTTTTTGTAAAGTCTGAGACCAATCACTTTGATTGGTGGGCATTCGACAATTGTCACTGGAATTCTTAATTCCTCGCCCTTTGTTGGGGAATTCGCTTTCGCGTCAACATAAAAAGCATGCGTCATCCCGGCTTTATATCCAGAAAAACCAAGTAATTTATTATCCGTAGATTCTGCGTAATTACGAACTCGCGGATAGATTCGACTAGCTCTACTTCTATGCCAGAATTGTAAACTTCCTCTTCTTGGTCTTTTTCGTTTGATGTGTCCCATTTTTTACCTGAATGTTGAATGTATTTTGTTGCCTTTTTAAGGCTTGTGATCTTTGATTTTGATCTTCGTAACACTCGCTCTCAGCGACAGAATTCTTAGACTGCAAGGGGTAGCTATAACTTCACGAGTGTATTTAAAAAGGTTTTTATCAAAAATTATAATCGCCGGCTTCGAGCTCGGTCTGCCTGACGTTCTCTTTTTAATTGATTAAATCCATTATCGTTTTCATCATGTTCTGCACCCTTAGACGCTGGATGGGAAGTAACTACTTTTGATGGAATATGAACACCTAATTGTTCTAGCCACGCATCAAACGTTAGATGACCAAAACCACTATCAATATATTCTATTTCTGAGCCCTCAACCACATCAACAACCTTAACTAATTCTTTCTTTTCCAGCACAGAAGCGGTATGATGAACATAATTTAAAAAACGTAGAAGGAAGCTTTTTTCAACACGATCACCAAATTCCCACGTATCACCGCCAAGATCATAAAATTTAGCAAGAGGGAATTTTTTTCTTAAATTAAGGTCGTTCAAGATGTCTTCAATATCGTTATGATGTGAGTTAAGATAATCAAAAACAAATAAATCACCTAACACTGGAACTAATTTCATTTTTGGTTCTAGATTTCGGACTAACTGATATGCTAAAACTCTAAAAACTTTATTTCGAGCTACATCAATAGGAACTATTTCAGGGCGTTCTCCCCATTCTGGAGGAACATGAAAATAACACGTTTGAGAGCAAATTTTCTTTAACGAATCTTCTGCTTGAACTTGAAAAACGCAACCCTTTGCATTCGCAGTATCTTCTGAAGAAGTTAAACAAGTATCTAAAGAATATGGTTGCTCAACTTTCGAAGCTTCAGGTAATTGAGAATCTTGGCGCTGGAGTGCGTTAGGCCTATCGTCAGGAATTTGAACTTGCAAGCTAAACGTTTGTTGCCTACCATCTCCCTGATCCGTTGCTTCTGGCATTATATAGTAGTAAATATAATATTAAAAACCTTCCGCACAGCAAATTAGCCTTTTACACACACAAGAGGCCGTACTTTAGCTACTTTCATTGCAGAGCTTTTTCTGTCAGAAAAAGTTCACAAAAAGAACGTTGATTTTCCAAATCAACTGCTTCGCACAACTAACCCTTTACGCAGACTAAGGGCTTAACTTTAGCTACTTTCTTTGCTAATCCTGTCTTGTGAAGAACATCAATAACTACATCAACATCTTTGTATGCACCAGGAGCTTCTTCTGCCAATCCTCTCCAATCATGGCCTCGAACCATAATACCTTTCTTTTCCAAGGATTGTTGTAGTGTCTGACCTTTCCATTGTTGCATAGCTTGGCGTCTACTCATAACTCTTCCAGCACCATGTGCTGCTGAGCCAAATGCTTTTTCCATGCTAGTCTTAGTTCCATGAAGAATATATGAGGAAGTTCCCATTGTTCCACCAATCAAAACAGGTTGGCCAATATGTCGATACTTCTTTGGAATCTCTTTCATTCCAGGTCCAAATGCTCTAGTTGCGCCCTTTCTATGGACAATTAGTTTCTTTTTCTTTCCGTTAACTTCGTGAGTCTCAACTTTTGCGTTGTTGTGACTTATATCATAAAGCAAAGGCATATCTTTATCATTAAGACCAAAGACTTTGACAAATGCTTGTCTTGCAAGGTGCCCGATAGCTTGTCGGTTTGCAAATGCACAATTTGCTCCGGCATTGATAGCTGAGAAGTACTTTTGCCCCTCTTTGCTTTTGAAAGGTGCACAAACAAGTTCCTTGTCTGGCAGTTTGATCTTGTATTTTCGAGATGCTTCTGCTAAGAAAGTTGTATAGTCTGATGCGGTTTGGTGTCCAAGAGCGCGAGAACCACAGTGTAAGCTAAAGATAACTTGGTCCTTTTCTAAACCATATGCTTTTGCTGCTTCTTTATCATAAATTTCTTCAACATACTGCACCTCTAAGTAATGGTTTCCAGAACCAAGAGTTCCAACTTGCTTAAACTGTCTCTTCTTAGCTAAATCTGAAATTGCTTTTGGATCTGCACCTTTTACGGTTCCATTATCTTCGATATATTCTAAATCTTCTTTTAATCCAAAGCCACGTTCAACTGCAAACGCTGCACCCTTAACCAGAACTTCGTCAATCTCATCTTGATTTAGATGTATCTTTCCCTTACTACCAAGACCTGCTGGAACCATCTGGAAAAGTGCATCTAAAATTTCTCTTTGTTTTTTAACTAAATCTTTCTTTTTCAATGGAGTTGTATGTGTTCTAACTCCACAATTAATATCATAACCAACACCTGCCAAAGCAATCACTCCATCCTCTACATCAAATGCTCCAACACCGCCGATGCAAAACCCATATCCGGGGTGCACATCTGGCTCTGCGATGGATGCTTTTTGAATTCCAGGTAAACAAGCCACGTTTCTTATTTGTGGAAGAGCAGACCAGGTTTTTCCAGCCTTAACATCATCAATTAAATGCTGAATAATTTCTTTAGTTCCATAGATCTTACCCGGAACATTCATACCTTTCTGCTTCTTCAGCTCCCACTCGTGTGGTGCTACTTCTTCTAACTCAAACTCATTAATTTTCATCTTTTTCATTCTTCTCTAACTCGCTTACTTCGTTCAAATCTTGGTGCTGCAATAGCTAATAAACTAAGATTTCCTTCATCTTTATACTTTGTGTTTTTAGGTATAAAAACCAAGTCGCCTTTCTTTACTTCAAATACGTTATCTTCAATATAGAACTTGCCTTTTCCTTCTAAAACAAAATATGCTAAATCACTATTTGTATCCCTGCCGAACTTTTGTTCGCCGTTTATCTTAACCTTTGCAATACTAAATTTATCATACTCTTTTCGGTTTAGAAAATCCTGAACTTCAATAATTTTGAAATCATTAACTTTAACCTCTTCTGACTTAATATGTTCTACTTTCATTTTAAACATCAACAATACATTCAGCAATAAACTTTCCTGCTTTTTTTTGAACATTAGATCTGCTAAGCGTAGCTGCCTTAACTTCAGTTCTTACCTCAGTCTTAGCTGTTATTTGTGAGCCCCATGCTGTTGCAACTAACATTGGCGTGCCATCAGTTGAGATGGCTACCTTGAATTTTGATAAGAACATAGATTCTGCATCTGCTTCGCCCAGTGCTTGATTTAAAAAATTAATAAGAAGTTCAGTTTCGTTTTCTGCTTGAGCCTCGAACTCAATCTTCTTGATTGGCTTGATCTTCTTAATATCAGTCATAACTTCAAACATAGCTCTGCCTGCTTCTTCAAATGCTTCGGATAAAGTCTTGCCAATACCTCGAACTCCAATATCTGCCCTACTTTCAAAGTGCTCATATGTCATATAAAACAAAATGTTGAGGTCTTTTAAGAGTTTCTAAGCTGATTGGGAAGCATTTTAAACCCTTTTTACTACATAGTAATAGAGAGAATAAATGGTAAAGTTAGAAGATATTACAAAAGAACATATTGAAAAAGTTATGACTCGACATATGGACGAAATGCCGGGCTTTCCAACAAACTGTTGCTTATCTGCTGCAGCTTTCTTAATATTAGACTTGGGATTAACACATATGGATGGTGAATATATTGGTCCAGGAGTAAAAGAGGGACATATGCATAATTGGGTATATAATCGAGAAACAGGTGAATTTATAGATCCAACTGCTTGCCAATTTTCCGCAGAAGTTCCCAAAGTATTAATTGTAAAAGCTGATTCTAAAGAAGCAAGACAATATTATTCTAATTTTACAATTCCTAAGCCAGTTTCCAGAGCCGTTTCTTAAACTCAGCATAGTCTTTTTCTCTGATTCCTGCTCCTGCTGCTGGAACATGTCCCCCAGCATTAGCACCCTTAAAGCCCTTCACTGCCGTCTCTAGAAGCGTATTCATTGCTCGTTTTCTCAGATGGTTTCTTGCAGATATAGAAACCTGATCCTTATAATGATGTACAACAATTATTGAATACTCTGGATATTTCAAAGCTAAAATAGTGGATACTGATGCAATAACTGACGCGCTTGGATCAATCTCATACAGCCAAATATCTTTCTTGTTCTCGGCTTTTTCTTCAAACTTATTGACCCAAAAATCTATTTCATTTTTTATGCCTTTTGCAATCTTACTAAAGGGAGAATTAAGTATGTCCTTGTAAGATTTTGCTTCCAATACTACTTCTCGCGCCCTATCAACTTGTGGTGGATTAGCCTGCTTGCCTGCATCAATCACAACACCAACATCTAATAGCTGTTGTCGAGTAGTTTTATATTTCTTATACATACGATCCAAAAACTTGCCTTGCTTCGCATCGGTAATATCGGTAATCATTCCAACAGCCACGATCCAATCCAGATCAGATATATCTACGACTTCGGACATTAAATCAAAAACCATGTGTGTTGCGCAATAATCAGAGCCCGTTATTTTAGGATTCAAGTACTCCGCCTTAACCAAAGTTATTTTAGGAGCATTAATATTCTTGTATGTTTTGTGATGATCCACAACTAAAACAGCATCAAATAATGTGAGTTCCTGCTTAATGTTTGGAAACTGATCTACAGCAATATCTAAGAAAATTAACTTGTTTATTCCCTCATCCCTAAGTGCCTTTAAGTGCGAATAACTAAACATATAATAACTACTGCCCATTAACCGCTCAACTTTATATCCCTGTCGCTCTAGTGCTCTTGACATGATAACCGTAGAACAAATGCCATCAGTATCCATGTGATGAATAATTGCAATATGATCTTCCTTACTAAGTCCATTAATAAAAGATTTAAACTTACGCTTAGAATCCATGACTCTAAGAACATTTGAAACATTTAAGACTTTCCAATCTAAAACCGTCAATAAAATTAAGCTGTAGCCTGCTCTTGCCCAACATCCATCATAGTAGACATACCAATTTGCGTTCCAGTTAGCATACTGGTAGATGCACGTTCTGACACATAATCTGTTAACTCGGAATCTACCGGAAGTGCATCTGGAATTTTATCAAGAAGAGTGGTAGGTGTTAACTTAGCTGTTAATTCTGGAATTATATCTGGAATGAAAGTAGGAATCATTAACTGTGCTTCCGGAATCACAACCGGAGCGCTAACATAAGATTCTAAAGAATTATGCTTTGATTTTCCCGCTTGTAGGAACTTACTAATTTTATTAACTATTGTATCTTGCTTAGATATTCTTCGATCATGAATATAAGAAACAACACACATAAACGGTATTGAACCAGCTGCTAAAGCCGTATTAATCATCCAAAACAATCCGAAAGCCGGTCCAAAGGCTGTGCTTAATCCTCTGGAAGTTCGTATTTCTTGAGCTCTTCTCGTAGCATAATCTAACACGACTTCAAAGTCGATTGGCTCTGCTTTTTCAGCATGTGGCTTAATATATATCGTATCTAGGGGTAAATTATCCTTTACAAGCTCTTGAGCTATTTTTTTACTTAATAATGCATCTAACTCAACACCCGGATTAAGTCTAAATTCTGTTCTTCGAGTTGTTGTATTATCTCTCTTAAGAGTCTTAACACTAACTCGTCTATACCCTTTTACCAATACGCCAAGCTTTGACATGATTCTCATTATAATTAACTATCGAGTAATTACTTTTTAAGGTTTTCGGTATCACCATTTAAAAAACAAGCAACGAAAAGACACAGCTAGAATTAAGCTAATTCTGGGAACCAAACAGCCATTTCTTTCTTAGCTACTTCAGCAGATTCTGCAGTATGAATTATATTCTTAATTGGGCGCTGTTTTGCATCAGCAACACCATAAGATTCAACACCAAAATCGCCGCGGATTGTTCCAAGATCTGCTACAAGTGGTTGAGTTGAACCTGCAACTTTTCTTGCAATCTGAGCTGCATGGTAACCTTCAAGAACTAACGCAACAATTTTACCTGAACTTAAGTAATCCATATTCCACTTTCTGATTCGCTCTCCGATCTGCTGTTCTGTTTCTTCCATCTCAATGCCTCGCTCTGCAAAAGATTTCTTTGTATTTCTACCAACACTAAGAAGCCACTCTTCATCATAAGGATAATGAATACCAACTTGCTCTTCAGTGGGAGATAACATTTTCATAGAAACAACGCTAAGGCCTTTTTGCTCAAAGCGCTTAACAACTTCACCAATTAGTCCTCGATCAACACCATCGGGTTTGATAAGGACAAGTGTTTTCTCTTCCATGATTGGTTTTCACTAATTAGTTTATAAAACTTATGATTATTAGAAAATTACTTAAATATTACTACTTCTTTTTAACATGAACAAAATATTAGAAATAGTTCACAAAAAACAAAAAGCTCAAAATGAACTAAGTTGGTTTGATACTAAAGGTAATTCGGTTCAAATAGATTCTGAAAGACACACCGTTACACAAACAAGAGATATACATGTGCCAAGAAACAACAGACTGACACCGAAAGAACATCTTTTAGATATAATGTCTCGCTCTGAGCATCCTAAAGATGTTGATGCATTCTTTATAAGAGATTTAACTCGAAAAACAAATACACATAATGGTGAAATGTACAAGGCAGAAATAACTTATTATCCATTAGTACAACTTAAAGAAGATTCTGTTCTTTGAAAATCTATTTAAATCAACCAGATTGTTTGTTATTACGTGGAGATAAAGCTACTCTATAGCGAATCTCTGTTAGTGATAAAATGCCGAGATGGCACAATCTGGTACGCGCTTAAAGCTTTGCTTTAGCTGGCTTTCTGCACGCAGAAAACTGCGCAGCCCTGGAATGAATCCCTTTCAAAAAGGTCTTCACCCCAAACTTGGGGACGAACAGATAGGCTGTTTCCTCACGGATATGTGGGTTCAAATCCCACTCTCGGCGCTAACCAAACATTTATAAATCAACTTCAAAAACATAAGTTAACGATGGCACTTAAAAAATTAGGTTCAGCTGGTCGATTTGGAGCGAGATATGGACGAAAAACCAAACGTAGATTGCTAGCTGTTGAAAAGATTCTAAAAGGCAAACACACATGCCCATTTTGCAAGAAACTTGGCGTCAAGAGAATAGCTTCTGGAATCTGGTATTGTAAAAAGTGCGATTCAAAATATGCTGGAAAAGCATATGACTCTAAAATTTAATATGGTATACAAATGCTTTGAATGTCAAAAAGAAATCGATGCAAAGAGCATAGAAAGACGGATTATCTGTCCTTACTGTGGTTCAAGAATTATTGCAAAAGAACGGCCACCTGTGATTAAAAAAGTAAAAGCGAGATAAATCGTACCTTAAAATGATTAGCTCGGAAATAGAAATAAAAGGTGATGCGGCTCTGCTTGAAGCATGTGCTTCTGCACTTGAACCTGAACAAGAGTTCAAGACTGAACGAGCAAAATACGAGTTAAAAAAAGGAAAAACTCTCAAAATCAAAATCCAAGCATCAGACTTGGTTGCTTTCCGAGCAGTAACTACTTCGATTACAAGTCTGCTGGGTTTAGTAGATCAAAACTGGAGAAAATATGACAGCAAAAAAAGAAAATAAAGCAGAAGCACAAGAAAAGCTAATGCAACTACAACTATTACAGCAAAGACTGCAAGTTTTTGCTGCGCAAAAGCAACAACTTCAAATCCAACAAATGGAAGTTGAAAATGCACTTAAAGAAGTTTCTAAAACCAAAAAACCAGTATATACATTAATTGGTGGAATAATGGTCGAAAGATCTACTGCTGAAGTTAAAAAAGAATTAACTGAAACAAAGAAAGATATAGATATCAAAATCAAAAATCTTGAACGCCAAGAAAAAAAGATAGTTAGTAATGCTGAAGAAATTCAGAAAGAAGTAACTAAAATACTATGACAGAACTGATAGAAGTAACTAAAACAATCAAAGAACTATGTTCTGATAGATCCATACCAAAAAACGTGAGATCTGTTCTTGAAAATATACAGGCGCTTCTATTAGATGACGCAAAAGAAATTGGAGTTAAAGTAAATTCTGCAAGCCAGATGATTGAAGACCTAACTCTTGATCCAAACATAAACTCATTTGCACGAACTCAGATATGGGAACTTTCTTCCATTCTTGAAAGCTTACTTGATAAGAAATCCGAGTAATTTCTATCAAAGTGAGTAAACTTTTTATCTACTTGTTTGCTAAGGTATATTAATTATTATAAAGCAGACGCTAGAAACAAAGACATAATAATTAGGTGAAATTATGGCTAAATTCCTTGGAAAATTCGGTTCAATGTTTAAGAGAGATGGCGACGAAGTTGAAATCTCTGACGATTATGTAGAGCTAGAAGCTAATGTAAAAGGTTCAAAGTCAAAGATCAACATACGACCATTTACTTTGGACAGCTTTGAAAGTATTAAACCAATACTTGACGCACTAAGAGAAGGGTATACTATTGCTCTTATCAATATGGCTCCGCTTCGTGAGAAAGATCAAATCACACTTAAGCGCGCAATTGACAAGATCAAAAAGACTCTAGATGCAAACGAAGGTGATATTGCTGGTGTCGGTGATAACTGGCTAATTGCAACTCCTAGCTTTGCAAGTGTCTATCGTGGAGATAAAGAAACTACAGAAATACCACGAACAGAGGTCTTTGAGTGACCTCATATTTTTTATTTTTAAAATTAATTTAATTATTTCAGCAACTCTTAAATACAACTAACTATAGTCTTAACCAAATAGGTGATATGAATGATTAATCCTGAAGAACTAATAATCTACGCAGCAATTTTAGGTTTGCTGATGGGAATTATCTGGGCACTACGATACATTGTCTTGATTGATAAGAAACTTGAGAAGATAGACAAGAAAATCGAACGCGCAGTAATCCGAAGCAGAGCTAGAAAATAACTCAAATTATAGATTTGCGAATTTCAGATAGCAGATCTAAAATCGGTTTCTTTTTAAATGTTATTACTTATTAATCGTATGAGTACACGTATCGAGGAACTAGCAAAGACAATTATTGCAAACAGCCCAAATGCAACTAGAATTAGGGGACTTAATATACTCGTACCTCAATTCAAAGGACTAACTTTAGATAACTTATTTGGAACTGACGCTTCGCAAAAAGGACTTGCTCGAAAAGAGATACTGCCAGTAGAACGTCGAGTATATATTTTATTGGATCCAAGTATAAAAATAATTGAGCTTATTGGAGATAAAAATAGACAATTTGAATTAGCAAGAGATCTGTACAACAGTAGCTTAGATGCTGCTGAAGATTATTTTGGAGCTGCAGATAAACGCAAGAGAATAGGTCTGATGCCAAACATTGATTCTGCTTTAGTATATCGGTGGCCGGGAGTGCTTGCGGAAATGCATTTAACTATACCAATGGAACCACGAAATCCTACAGTTAAAGAACAAGTACGTAAAATAGCAAGTAAACATTTTCCTAATCATATAAAAAAACCCGCAAGTTATCATTTCCGAGGATAAACTTTTATCTCTAACTTTTATTGTTTATTATGCTATACAAATTCCAACTATCTGGAGAAAATCATAAACTAGCTAAGTTTGAGCTAGAGACACTTCTGGGGAAGAAACTAAGACGAAAGGAAGAATTTGTTTCCGTGGATCTGAATCTTTCTGAAAAGCAAGTCTATGCTCTTTGCAATAGATCTGCTATGATCAAAAAGTGCTACTTTGATAGTAAAAAGATCTGGGCTGCAAAATCAGATAAGCGCTTTGTTGGAAGAGAACCTAAAAAGAAACTAAAATCACATCCAGCAATGCTCAAACCAAAACTAGCCCGGCTACTTATTAATCTAACTGGAGCTAAAAAACAGCTTCTTGACCCATTTTGTGGAACTGGCTCAGTTCTGATTGAAGCAGATGTTCTGGGATTAAAACCAATTGGTTCAGACATTGAAAGAAAAATGGTTTGGTATTCTACTTTGAATATGGAACAATTCAAAGTCAAAGCTAAACTTATAGAACTAGATGCAACTAAACTAGAAACTGCATTCAAAGCAAACTCGATTGAAGCTATTGCTTGTGATCCACCTTATGGCAAGAGTTCAACTCTTGCTGGGAAAAAGATACAAGAATTATATCCGCAGTTCTTAGAAAGTGCACTGAAAATTCTCAAGCAAGGATCTCGATTAGCTATGATCCGCCCACACTATCTGAAACTAAAAATCCCGAAAGGTTGGAAGAAACTAGGTGAATTTGACTGGTATGTCCATGGTGGACTCATTCGAAAAATACTTATTCTGAAGAAGCTCCAGGTAAAATTAACAAATAAGGACGCTACAGCAGTTTGCTAACTTAAAAATCGATTAGGTTTAAGATTAATAAACGTTTTATATATTCAAAGCGCTGATTAAATATGGGAATCAAATCTGAACACTATCTTGCAGAACATCTAAAAATCATTACGTTAACAAAATATGGGCTGGTCGAGATTAGAGATGTTAAAGAAGTTAGAAAAATAGATAATGAAATATTAGGGGCTCTTCGCCAGCTTGAAAAAGCAGAAGAATCTAATTCCCATGATGCAGAAATTAGACGTATTGAAGAGCATATTATGGAAAAACTAAATGAAAAAATAAAAATAGTAAGAGAGATTGCAAATATTAGTGTTGCTGAAGCACGGCGCTTTGGAACGTAATTTAAGTACAGTACAAATTTTAAGCTAATTAATATACTTTAGAATCGCACGCAACACTTAAGAATTCTAAATCCAACACTTAACATGCTTGTAGATGTACACTGCCACATTGATATGTGCAAACGCCCTGCACAAGAAGTTGTAAACAAAGATATGATTATTGTTACCAACGGTACTGATCTAGCTAGCAACAAGAAAGTTCTCTCTTATGCAAAGACCTTCCCCAATGTCAAAGCAGCTCTTGGCTTATTTCCATTAGACATAGTAAAAATGTCTAACAAACAGGTACAAGAAAATCTAAAATTCATTAAAGATAATAAAGACAAGATCATTGCAATTGGTGAAGTCGGTATTGACTTCAAATGGTGCGAAGATGAAAAAGAACGTAAAAAGCAAGTTGAAGTT
>Ga0233431_1000822_pt1 | contig 61779 bp, 50 predicted proteins | sample SI_118_April2016_FD_179867 | JGI IMG/M metagenome (GOLD analysis project Ga0233431, IMG submission 179867) | Seawater microbial communities from Saanich Inlet, British Columbia, Canada - SI_118_April2016_200_MG | ecosystem: Environmental > Aquatic > Marine > Inlet | place: Canada: British...
TAAACCAAATAACAAATCTATTCTCATTAGCATTGTTGCACGTAAGAACAGGTAACTTTAATTCTCTAGTTCTTTCATTATCTTCAATAGACGCCAACAAAGTAGGTATATTAAATGGGGCCGGATCTAACATCTTCTGCCCAACAACCCTTTCAACCGTTAAAAGGGCAACAATCATTTTATTTTCATTTTCTAAGTCCAAATAAACATCCCTTGTAATATAAATATTCTTAGCATCCCTAATATCCCATCTAACCTTTTCAATAGGAATGTCTTCTAACTCTTCAGGACCATACTCAAAAGGAATCAAATATTTCTGCCAAAAATATCCAAATAACTTCTCATATTGTAAAATATGTACTTCATTTCCAGTATGTTTGTCTAAGATAAAATCAAAATCTGCAGTAACTCCCCCATAAATATATTCCGAACTTGTCCTAGAATAAATAGTATAAGTAACAGCAAAAGCAACAACAAATACAAGAACTATAAGAACTGCTGCTATTGATTTTTCTTGTTTTTTATCCATTTAAATCACACCAAGTATCTTATAAAATAATCCGTCCATTAATTTTATTTCATTATTTCCTTCTAAATAGACACAGTTTTCCTCTTTATAAATTTTATTATGTCCTTCTCCAGAAAAGACAAAATTAATAGATTCAGAAGAACAATCCAAATCAGTTTCATCAATCCTATTAACTAAAACTCCCAATAAAGCGAATCGATTACTAAACTCATAAAAATATAAATCACTCATATCCCCCACAAAATTAACTACTCCTCCAATTTCTCCACCCATATTTACCTCAAAATCAATTTCGCTGGGCAAATAATTAAATAAAAAATCTTGATTCAATTCTTTTATGTAAACCGACCAACCATTGTCAGTGCTCTTAAATTTATAATTATTAATGGTCTTAGTTTCACCAGAACCCCCATACATAAATCCAACAGTACTAGAAATCATCAAAAAAGCTACAAAAAGCCCCATATATACTTTTTTCTTATCTTCTCTTTTCATAATAGAATAATGAATAAATCTCTATTTAAAAATCTTTTTAAAAAACAATCAAAAAAAAGAAAGAAAAAGTGTAGAGTTTTACTCTACAATTACTTCTGTACCAGTTAGGCCACCTGCAGCTAATTTCTCTGCTGCTTTCTTGGTATCTTCTATTTCCCATCCAGCAACAATCAGAGCAGTTTTACCTGCATCTTCAATTAACTTTAGCAATCCTTTGTTCTCTGTTATCGTTGAAGCTGCTTCACATGCAGGGTATGTTAGTCCCATGTAATCAGCTGTTAAGCTATTTACACATGGTCCACCTACAAGGATTAGGTTGTCATAACCAGCGGCTCCGCTTTCTGTAGTTAACATTGGTTCAACTGTTGAACCGGAAGACCTTATGTTGAAAGTTACTTCTCCATAAACTTCCTCATGTGGAATCCAAAATGTCAACATATCACTTTCTGTATCGCTTTCGATGTCCAATACCTTGATACCATACATAGACAAGAATTCTCCTCCATTCTCATCCCAAGTACCAATCGAGTGGTTTGCAGCAGTTCCATATGGTTCATAGTAGACCAAGTCAGCAACATCAGATACATCTACAGTATTTCCTAATCTACTGTTCGAAACACTTACGTTAAACAAAAACGTAGATCCCGTATATGCATTCTCATCTGCAGACTCAACATCCTCTATAACTACAAAACTTGGTGCTTGGCTTGCCACAGTAGTAAATTCACCAGATGCATTATATGCTACAATATACTTTGTAGTATCACTGCTTGGTTCAAAACATAGACCCGTTCCGCAAGTCGTACTATTTGCTGCTCCAGTTGCTTCCACCCAATCTTTATTGTCATCATAGTATCTTACAAATCCAGTTCCATTAATTACTGCTTGATATGTATCAGTACCAGCAATTGTAAGTCCATCGTTTGAAGCTGCGTTTCCTACTGCTGTAAACTTAATTACATCCTCAGTAAGTTCAGAATCAGACGTAGCGTTTTCTGTTTCAAAGTTCTCCAATAGTTCGATTGTATACTCTTGGTAGGTTTGCTCCGGTATGTTAAAATCAAGAGTTACAAACCCAAGAGGGGAACTCCAGTACTCTCCAGAACCAATTGGAGCCGGATCATCATCATATTTGTTGATCGTTTCACTCCAATCTACACCTATATAGTCACCTATTGCACTACCATTAAACGTATTTTCATTGTTTATTTGTATAGCCCAATTCCAAGTCGCATCTCCTGCATCATCATCCACATCTGGCTCATCTAATTCCAGTTGAACAGCATCTCCGTTCTTAACTGTAGTAGATATATCGTCTCCAAATGTAACTAATACGGATCTAGACTCTACATCCTCAGTATAACCAATCTCATCGATTTTAACTTCAAATGTTCCTCCGGCAACGTCAAAAGTCTCTTCATCACCCTCATCTGAATATGCATGAGTTGCATCGTCCACCCACACTTCAACACTAGTCGAAAAAATTGTACCAATATGTATTGTATGTCCATCAGACTCTGCAGTCGAATCCATCTTCATAGATTTTTGAGTTCCAGTTGTAATTGTAACTGCTTCAGTAGCTGCATTTGTATCAGAGATTCTTATTTCTTTTCCAAGAAAGTCTATTTTAAGTTCATGGTCAGAAGTTACATTTGCTGTAAAATCTTCATCAAACTCATAGAGATATCCCCAAGACATTGTTGTACCACTAGTATACAATTTAGCTTCAGGTCCTAGCTTCTCTTCAGCAGAGATACCTGACGTTGCCAAATAAACAGTGTCACTAGTACTTACATTAATGTGCTCAGATGTTTCATAATTTTCTCCTCTGAAATCAATTCCATCATCCCAAAGGGTACTAATCTTTCCATCATCCAAATCAGCCGAAAACTCTTGAGATAAGTTTTCACCAAAGTACAATTTTTGTATATCGGATGAAGCAGTGATTTCTCCAACACCTGTTCCAATTGCGTAGTCATCAAAATAGCCTTTTACTGTAGTTCTAGCAGCGTTATCATTTGAGCCTGCATCAGCACCAACAACCATAGCCACATCAGCATATGCATCATTGACGATAAATGGTGCGGGCATATCCGCTAGAGTTTCACCAGCTGCTAAGGCACCAGCCATAGTTCCAAATAAGACGGCGGAACCAGCACCGACAGCTGCGATTTTTCTAATAAATTTTTTCATAATACTTTACACCTCCAATTTTACTATTCCCTCTTATCGAGGTCGTTTGTCAACACCAAAGTCATTGCTATAAGCTACGACGCTGTAGTCTTCTATTTTCATTAATAAATCAGCAATTTTTCCGTTTATAAACATTTATCTGTTTCAGAATATAAATCACCACCAAAACCCTAAAATTCGGCCGTTTCAGCCAGTTTTAACAAAATTGTACTACTTACGACAGATAACTGTCCTAAATTTATCTCCACTACCAAAATTTATGTATTCTGAAGTAGTTCCTTCCGTACAATTCCCTAAAAAATCAGTATAACCGGACCGACAATTAATTTCAAAACCAACCTCATTTTCAGGCATTAATTCAAATTTGTCCTCGACAAAATCAAAAAGAATATTGCATCCATTACCCGAACAACAACTAGAAATCTCCGCTTCAAAATTACTATTTCTAATAGATGCCTTACTCAAGGCATTGGCAAAATTATAAACTCTCAAAGAGTAATAAGTATTTTCCTCTTCAACACCTCCACCAAGTACAAAAAACAAAGAAAACAACCCAATTAATGCTAATAGAATTACAATTACAACAAGCCCCATCATATCGATTTGGCCTTTACTCATACATAACCACCTCTAACTTCTCGACAAAATAATCTCCAGAATCATAAACACAAATCGGACTGCTTATTCTTCTACCCTCTAAACTATCATCATCAAAAAAATTATACAAAACTAAATCATCCAAAATAATCCTTTTCCTTCCAAATAATTTTCTATAATACTCTTTATTCTCTTTTGAAATATCTGAAAAAGATTTTGCTTTTTTTAGATCAATACATTCCTCATAAAATCCAAATCTAGAATATTGCAACTCTGGCATCGAGGGCAAATAAGAAAGTAAATAATAAAATTTATCTTCTTCATAACTCTCTTGAATCCTATCAATATTTCTAGATTCAAACTGATAAAACACAATCAACCCAATGGCCAAAATAACAAAAAATATAAAAACTACAAACATACTTTCCTGAAGTTGCAATTGTCCTTTTTTCAATATACCACCTCGCAACCAAATCCATCTAAATTATCATTCACACCTTCCATACTATTAACATCCTTAAGAATAATCGCATCTCTTAAAGAATTATAATCACAATTTCCGGTCACTTGTTGAATTTTATAAAAATAAACATCACTCAATAAATTATATCTCTCATCCAATTTTTCCCTAAGACATTCTAAATTATTTTTATTAGAAAATGCTCCAGCAAAAACATAAAAACTCTCAGAAGAACCAACAACAAAGTCTCTTCCATTTTTACTAACGGTGTTTCCAACAACAGAAACATCGGCGTCGGAACTACTGCTTGCTATCTTAATAATGGGTGGCAACTCATCTAAATACGAAGCATCACCAAAATAATACTCTGTATCAGCATCAGAAATAAAAACAACTCTATCAACTAAAAACCCTTTTCTATATTCTTTTACCCAAATTATAAAATTATTTGAAGTAATATTATCCATAACTAAAGTATATGGAATATTAAATCTTTGATCTCCATTAACAATTAAATCCTCACAATCATAACCAACATTAAAACTTTTACTAACTGAGAAATTTTTATATTGCTCAGTACTCTTTGCTCCAAAAATAGAATTTGCAAATCCCCTAGCAATCTCAGCATTTTCTTTAGAATCTTGCAAATCAATATACTTGACTAAAAATCCTAAAAAGAATAACAAAATAATTATTCCAACTATCGCAACAAAAATCCAATTAAACTGAATACCTTGCCCCTTTTTATTCATAATAGAAAATTAAATTCTTAATTTATATATGTTGTGCCTCAACTCTCTGTCCTTGATTAACGAATTTAACATTAATTTTGGAATCTAAAAGACTATCACAAACTAAGCCCTCTGGAACATCTAACTTCTCAATTGTATATTCCTCAGATCCTACTGGCCCTCCAAAATAAATAAAAACATTCTCATCAAAATCAGAGTCCGAATAAATCTCTAAAATATTCTTTAAATCTGGATCACTAATTGAACTTAAATCAATAGCACCATAATTTCTATCCATAAAACAAATTTCTTTCAACTCATTAGGAACTCTCACATCATCTAAAAACACAACACTCCCCATACTATCTGTATAAACACTATCAAACTTCCCTTTAATATCTCCATAGAACGCCTTACCAGAAACCTCTTCCTCAAGACCAACTAATTGCATAACCATTCTTATTCCAAAGAATAAAACAAGAATAGCGACAATAGCAATAAAAACATACACTAAAGGCTGCCCCATAATTTGTCCTTTTTTCATCTTAAGGGTAAACTATATAGTTGCCATTATTTCCATCCAAATCTTTACAACTAATATAATATTTATTGGCTCCGCTCATCGACAACGAAAACTTCTCAAATAAACCATTAGTACCACTACCTGTCCCAACCATCGGTATAGGTTCGGCAGTAAAAGACTCTTCAGAATAAGTACAATCTACCTCCTCGTCCAATACAATTCTTAATTTACTTCCAGCACTAACCAACCTAATTAACCTAGGTGACTCAACATCCGGAACAATAGTAAACTGTGATGTTCCACTCGATAAATCCATCATATCAAAGTCAACACAACTCACAAACAAATCATAAGTTCCACTTCTCAATGCTTCGGTCAATTGAGCTACATGTGCTTTCTCTCCAGTTTCCACAAACAATAACATCTCTTCATATCTTAATTTAGTATCAAAACTATATTTACACTCTGAATCTCTCGACGTAGAAACCAAAACTTCTTGAATATGTTCTGAAGTACTCGAACCACTTTCTGGTTCCGTAATAACAACATCAAATGGCGTTGATACTTTAAATAAAATTAATTTCGGTCTGGATTTGTGCCCTTGTAAGTCTTCGCAAACAACACTATTCAAGTAAGTTTGTCCCTCTTCAACTGTCAAACTAGCCTCAAATTTATTGCTATCCACCCTAGTCATTTCATTTTGGGGATTCATAAAGTCACTATTCAAAAACTCATCCTCAACCATCTGGTCAATCATTTCTTCATCTTCATCTCCAGTAATCCCATCTATAACCGTGCCGGTAATTTCATCTTCCAATGTTTCCATATCTACTTCAGAATATTTACAATTAGCTAATGCTTCGTCTGCCTTCACCCACATTGTAATCGAATTAGTAGATTCTAATAATTGTGCAGTATAAGGATAAGACTCGATAATAACTGGCGGCTCACTATCAATTTTCTCTGCCTTATGAATATTAAACTCATAAACCTGGCTCTTCTGATTTCCTTCACAACCCCTTTCACACATCACAAAATATCTATAATCTTGAATCAAAGGATCACCAACCCAAAGGCTTGTCATATGATTTAATCCGGCTCGGTCCTCCTCTTCAAATATATTCCACGCACTAAATTCTTGATTAGGATTATCTGTATATCTACAAAATGCAAATTTACTAGTCTCGATTTCTAAATCATAATAATTATCTGAATATTCAACCTCAACAATCCCTGTAATTTCCGAACTAACAGTCAACGGATCATTCGCAGTACTTTCACAATTCTTCAGAGCATCTTCATTAGCATCACAAATTAATTCTCCTCCTTCTCCAGAATAAACATCACAATCAGTCCCCAGGCCCCTACATCTTTCTGTAGTGCAATCTCTAAATGGATTTTCATTACACTCACTACATTTTGTATAGCCTGCTTTTCTTACATCATCCGGAACACAAACTCCAGAATTATATGTCCCTTGATTAACTCCATGAATTACTGTACAAGACACAAAATTCATAAAGTCCGCATTCTCGCACATCTGGGTAACTCCAGGAAGAAAAGATGCCCATCCAGCAACAAAAGTACAAACAAACCTTCTAACCCAGAATTGTGGGCTCAACCATTGAGCAACACCTAAAAAGTCCACACCTACTCTTTCAAGTAATGCATCCATAACTATATTCACACCAGCACTAGCCAGTTGTTGTGAGAAAATTTCCCAAATAACAGCACCACCATTCCAATAAGAACTCCACCAATCCACCGCTTCCTGTCTCCAGTTTTCAGCTTCCCCAACATAAGGTTCATAATATTTACTACCATAATAAGGAACAAATGTATTTTGTTCACCCATTTCCATACCCATACTAAAAAAGATATTATTATTCTGATTAAACGTAAATGGTGGACTTAATAATTTGGGTGGACTATTCTTAGCCCCCTTATTATCTACCAATACTTGATTGGATCCGGTTCCAGTGATATAATCCCAATTAATACCGGCTGAACTTGCTTGAGATGCTGCAAGAGAAGCATCCATACCATTTATGGCAGTATAATAAGCAGAAACCTCACTTCCAGTTAACTTACCATCTCCATTCATATCGGCACCAGCAGGTAAGTTAGCATCTTTATATTTAAAACCATCTCCTCGATCAACACCACCCTCTGAAGAATACTCGGCAACTTCAAAAAACTGCCTTCCGGCAGCAGTCAAATCATCCCATCTCAAAACTCCACCAAGGGTAAATACTTGTTTTACAAAACTACCCATAGTATTCAAATATCCATCACCAAAACCCTTAATACTGTCATACCAATGACTTTTCGTTTCCACCACCTTAGCATCTAACTCTGCCCCTTCTTTAGTTGGAAGTTTAGTATCATCTACACTATTACCAAACAACCTAATTCCAACTTCATTAACTACCATCTCACTCAATTTTCCAATTGCAGTATTCGTAAAGCAAATCATAACACTTGCAGCCCAGTTAGTTTTTTTATCTCCCTTTAAATCACAATTACCAAAAGAACAACAAGCACTTTCATATTTTTCATAAGGACTTCCTGCCCTCGAATCCGTAAACAAACTACATGAATCGGGTTTATCAACAGGATATTTTGGAACACACCAGTTATGATCTATATGCACGCAATCTCCTTGGACATTACAACTATTGCTCCCATCACATTCACCAGGTCCAAAAACCCAATAATCCCACATCTTAATATCTAATGCTTTCCATCCACCAACTTGGGCCAAATTACTCAACCATTCCACAACATTCATCATATCACTACCAGAATCTTGTCCGGCAGCATCCGAACATTCTGAACATTCTAAATAGTCATTTCTCCTAACCATTATATTCTCTGTTGTTGAATTATACTCACAAATTTTTTCTCTACCATCAAACACAGAAATAGCAGACTCTTCAACAACACCCAAACTACAAGTATAGACAACGTGGGTTTCGCCTGGCCCCTGATATTGAACACAAGCACTCGAACCACTAGGGATATTAACAGCATATTCATTTTCACCATTAACTTGAATTTTCTCAATAACCAATTCTCCATCAATATCTTTATACTCAACACCCACTTCTCCGGCTTTAAAATAGCCAGTATCATAAGTTAAACTAGTATACGATAAATCAATTTCACAAGAAGTAGCTTCACAATTAGCAGTCCCATTTTCTTCTCTACAAATCTCACTATTCAAACCACATCCTTGAGATTTTTCAATAGGTTCATCACATTCATTAAATAACCAAACATCCCCTTCATGACATTTACTTATGCCTGCCTCGCCGCACGGCTTACACCTATCAACAAACTGATTGTCAGAACACATTACCCCAGCATTAAAATCAGCATTACATTCAACGGTAGTTGTCAAAGAACAATCTCCAGAATCCGGGACACAACATCCGATTTGCTCAATCAATGAAGGACATTCAGCATTTGGTAAAAAACTATAATCCAATCCCAATGTATTTGCATCAGCTTGGCATTGCCCTCCAAAAATAACAGAATATTGATTTATCGTTTCTCCATCCCTAATAATTTGACAACATCCAACAGAACATTCCGGAACAGAACTCAAGGGTTCAAATTTAGGAAGCCCCCCCTCGTCAATACATTGTTTCTTAAATTTCTTAGCACTACATATTCCATCCGCTTCAACACAAGTAACTTTATCGCACGCATTAGAAGAAATTGCATCACAACTTATTCCGCCAGTAAAAGTCCCAGAACATTCACTTTCAGAAACATCCTCGGAACAATACAATCCTAAAGATTCACTATAAACACAACATCCTTCCCCTTCAGCAGCAGCAACTTCCTTAGAACCAAATGAAATAGCAAAACTAACACTCATTAAAACAATCATTACACTAACAACCAACGATAAAGTTTTTTTCAATATCATTCTTCTATTCCCACCAAAAACCTATACTCGTAATCCTCATCTAATCCCGAATTCTTATAGAGCAACTTAAATAGTAAGTTCTCTGGATTATTATAACCTTCCGCTTCTATCGTAAAATAATTAGTAAACCCTACACTGAGCAAATCATCTCTATCAATATATCTAAAAACTAAATCTTCCCTTTCACTAATTAATTCAGTCATATCTCCATCATTCTCAATTGCATTATTCACAAACAAAGAAGACACCGCATGTATCTCCCCCATATCTATTGGAATTTCAACAAAATAATTTTCGATAGTTGTTTCATAACTAGACCTCTTCACAGTGACTGGGAAACTAATACGCAATCTAACTTTATTATCGAACTCAACATCAACATCTAAATCTCCATAGCTAACATCATCAAAAGCATCATCAAAATAATCAAAATCATTAATACATTTCCCAAAAACCATATCACTATTATCTGGGTCTAAAGCAATATCTCTCAAAACTCTTTCAAATTCATCCCTAGATTTTTCTAACGAAGGTAAGACATTTGTATACTCTCCATCTTCTTTAAAGGCCGCATAATTCAAAACCCCATAATCTTCACCAGATGAAAGAACAATATCGTAATCTCCGGCCCGAGGAACAACATAACCTCCCTGCCTACCCAAAGTATTCAAAACAACCATCGCAGAATCTTCCGCACAATCTTCAACAAAAGTTCTGAATGGCTCAACTCTAGAGTTAACAAAAACTTGCGCTTCCCCATAACTCAAATCATCCTTAAAACTAATTCCACCTAAAAAAAATATTAAAACAAAAGCAGCCACTATAACAATTCCCAAAATAATAAATATAGTAACCTGACCTCTTTTATGCATAAAAGAAAAAACACGAAAGAAATTTATAAATGTTTCTAATCATTACTTACTCTCGGTGCAAGAATAGTAGTTAATTGTAATCTATCTGTAACATTATAATTAATCTCCAAGGGATAATCTTTACCAAATTTTAACCGAACCCTATCACTAAGCTTCGAACCCTTAATTACTTTCTTCAAATACTCTACAGAATATTTTGATGAGACTTCCTCTCCCTCATCAACAATAATTGCATTATTATCATCTCCAACAACACTAACTTTTGCGTCAGAAACATGACTACTTGCTTCAATATCAAACCTATCCTTCAACGCTTTCAAAATTATTGAATCGGCAATTATTGCCATATCCTCAACAGCATCATTAAAAACACTAGCATCCAAATTTACGGTGGCAGCAAACTTCAACTCCGGAACTTTTTGATCTTTATCACGAATATCAATTAAGCCCAAATTGAATTTCCTATTTCCTTCCCCACTTAATTCTATCTTCAATCTATTCTTATCTCCATCTAATTCTATACTAATAGAATCACTAGGCTTTGCTCTTCCTAAAACCTGCTTCAAACTGTCTAAACTAACAGCAATAGTTTCTTCCCCTTCAACACTATATTCAACAAAAGAGCTGCTTAGCATCTTAAAAATAACCATAGCAACATTAGCTGGATCCATCGCTACAATCTCTAATTTATCAGAATCAAATTTAATTTGAACATCAGAAACCAGATCAGAGATGATATTAACACTCTCTTTCAAAAATCTCGGCTCAGCTAAAACAACTTTCATATTAAAAGGGGAAACAAATTTTATTTTTAATGATTTCTATTGTTTAGTATACTCTCCATCTATGGTTACATTTAGTACACTCATAAAATCTAGTTTCCGGTTCATCCCCCGACCTTGTCTGCAAAGTCCAATAATATGCAATTTTATTGCCACATTTCTTACATGTTTCTTTAACTTTCGGCAGCGTCTCAATCTTTTTACTTCGAACTTCTATCTCTTGTTCTTTAGTCAATCCAACTTTCTCTTTTATAATTAAATTTTCGGCCTTCCCTCTTGGGGAATAACCACACGAAGGACAATTAGATTTCTTCTTCTCATTATTCAACATCATTAAAGTTCCACATTTTTGACAAAACATTCCATTCATTTTAAACCCCCGACCAAGACGTTTAATAAAGAACTGAATCCAATTTTAATCCAGCCCAAGAGAGGTAATCTCAAAACCGCCTTGCCCAATAATTTATCTTCACTTATTTTCTCCTCACTTGTAGATGGCGCATGGTTATTATCTCCTTTTGTCTTAAAGTAATACTTGCCATCTTCCTGCCAAATATCAACTACCCTATGAATGATTGGATAGTTCAAATTGCCATCAAACACAACAACATCTCCGGTATTTATATCTTTCGCTTCCTTCCCCAGAAGTATCATTATGTCGCCTTTATTAAATCCATTTTTCAAAGAGAATTCTTCAAATTCTTCAAGAGTAATATTGTTCTCTTCGTACCATTCACCACAAGTATCCCAATACATATCAAGAGAATAAATTCCCCTTTCGTCAACACCCTCGCCACAAATAGTATACTGGTCACAGCCAGAAGTAACACAATCTGCCTTATGCTCCATACTTTCAGAAACAACAGCAACAATGGGATAATCGGTACCAAGAACAAACCCAATAATCCCTCCACCGCCAAGAATTCCCCCGATTAAAATGAACTTAACAATTAAAAAAGCTAGAATAATAGAAACAACCCAACTTAATAATGAATCTTCATGCCATAAAAAATTCCACAATTTCTTAAAAAAACCCATAGACACTCACTAAAACTACCTATTTATATAAGTTTTCACTTCAAGTTTGCAACAAATTCAGAATTAAACTTTTTCAATCTTTCAACTGCAGAACTTAATGCCTTTTTTGGATCTTCTTTCCCATCAGTTTCAACGATTAAAACAGGCTTACCCACTAAAGGATGGTCAATACTATACCCTGCAATTTTAACATGAGAATCACTCCATAACTCTTTTCTTAAAGCATTCACTAAAGTATGATTTTCGCCTTCTATCTCTAGTTTGATTTTGTTCTTCGTTTCTTCTAAAACTTTTACTTCCATTTTATCAAGTTTAGTGAAAATCCACCTATTTTAAACCTTTCGCTTTAACACCCAAATACCCACTTTAACAAAATGTTTATCTTTCTTATGAAATTGCATAGTCTTTCCCAACAACATATTTATTTCTTTCACTCCAGATACCTCAAAACCAGCATCTTTTGTTAAACTATAAATAAAATCCTTACTCTCAATTTTATGGATCGAATACACTTTATTTGAAATTTCCATAGACTTTTCCAAAAAAACTTTATCTGCATGAACATTTTGTACTCCAAACGGAGGATTCATAACAACAACATCAACTTTTTCATCAAACTCAGAAACATCCAAATTCAAAAATTCAACATTATCAAATTCACAATTCTTCTTAGCAATTTCCAAGGCATCTTTATCAATATCCACAAAATAAACTTTCTTTGCACCAAGAATCAAAGCACCAATCCCAAAAATCCCGTTACCACATCCCAAATCGGCAACAACTTTATCTTCAATATCTCCATTCATAAAAGCAATCCACAATAAAACTGCAGCACTATCAGAATCGGTAGCATACTGCTCCAACTCAGGTTTAACATTATCAAACCTTTCTAATTTTGACAATTTAATCTCTAATTGTTTTTTATTCATAGATTTAAGAGAAATGATTGATTTAAAAAATTAATGAAAAAAAGAAAAAATTAGGGTAAGCTGAAATAAACGCTTTCTAAGTCACCTTGGCTAAGGTCATCATATACTGTAAAGTAAAGTGTATAATTTCCCATATCATCCAAGTTATAAAAAGTGAAATTTCTGTAATAACTAGTCAAGTTATTCACTGGCCAGCTAGCACCCTGCCCACCAATGGGCCCATCTAATTCAAACTGTGCAGAAGTTATTCCATAGTCATCAGTAGCATAAACATGGTAATAAACATCACAACTTATGCTACCATTGCTACCATTGCCCCCTCCAACACCACAACTTACCCAATCAAGTTCAAGTTCTTCAATCACCGGGGGATTATCTGTTTGATTATTAAAGGCACATACTCCATCATAACAATCACAAGCATATGAATCAATGTCCCACGTTATATTCTCACTAGGACCATAACAATAATATTCAAAAATCCTATCGGAAAAACATCTGTCAGTAAGATTATAAGTAGTTCCATTAGCCATCGTTCCATAAACAGTACCTTTTACATAATAATTTATTCCGCCGTCCGTGTCTTCACAATAAACTATGGATTGATTTGAATAATCACAATTATTGTAATAAGTTGCAAACACCGCAAGATCTGCAAGATTGGTCTCTCCATCATTATTCAAATCTCCTTCTAAACTTTGATTGGAATAATACTCAGCAAATATTCCTAAATCAGAAATATCAACTTTCAAATCCTCGTTGTAATCTGCATCAAGACAATGAGTCTCATTATTAATCTCTTTCAATGGAGCCATTCCTCCCTTTCCTAAACTAAATTGACTTTTTGAAGAAGCGGACAAACTTTGCTTCAAATTATCAAGCCAACCCGAATTAGATTCCGTAGAACCTTTTAGAGTCAAACTTTTATCCGCTTGTAAAGAAGCAGAATTCTTTTTCAACAAATTTCCAGTCATTTCTTCCCACTCACAACCAGAAACAAATAAAACTCCAACTAAAAACAATGCCATAAAAATAATCTTCTTCATTCCATACCACCTCAATATTAATTAACAAAATAAAAGAATCCAAGTATATATACTTTACTATTTCTTCAATAAATCCCCAATAGTCAAATTCTCATCTTTAAAATTAATATCTTTCGTATTTTTTTTAACATCAATTCTTTCAACTTTCTCAACTAAATCTATGCCTAAATAAACTTTCAACTTATTAGCCAACTTAAAATTGGGCTTCATATTCCCCGACTCTAGATGGTGTATTGTCGATTCTTTCTCCCCAAGATCTTTAGCCAATTCTTCTTGAGTTAACCCTTTTTTCTCCCTGGCCTTCCTAACAACCTCAGAATAATCACTTACTATAACTTCTACATCTTCCTTAGTTTCCATTAGTTTTTCTTCCTTAACAACCGGTTGCTTCAAAATAGGAATAACTTTTCCACTTTTACTACAACTAGAACAAACCTTCAACATGGCACCCTCAACAATAGCATCCATCATTTCGCCTTCCTTTTTTCCACAAATTTCGCAAGTCATTTTATAATGGGAATAAACTGAAAAATAAAAAGATTTTGGTTATAGAAGAGATTCTATCTCATCAAAACCTTGCAATCCTTCTAATTTAATTTTCTGATTAATAACCAAGGCCGGCGTAGATTGTATTTTATGATAATCTACCAAAATAGATATAACCGAAACATCGAAATCAATCGGCAAAGGAATCAACATCAAATCTGTCCCATATTTCTCCTTTAAATCCAACAAAATATTAGCTTGAACGCTCTGTTGCTGTTGTTCAAGAAGGCTTGGATCATCCTTATAAAAATAAATTAAAATATCATAATCCGCATTACATTTCTCCTTTAAGATAAGTGAATTAACTAAAAATTCTGTTTTCAATAAAGCATATCTCCTCTTCTCTGAATCGATAAATTCCTTCAATTTATTCGAAGCCTCATATTCATCTATTTTCCTACCTTGATAGTAAATCTCGTCCGAGAAAGCCAAATTCTTTTCTATGGCTTCGTCACAAAAGTCCTCATCCAATATTTGGTAAAATTGAGTTTGTAATTTAGCGTTAGTTAGCTGAAAATCAAGTTCATTATACCATTGTCCAACCTGATCTAACCTACTTCCTTCAATAGCAACCCCCGCATAAACCCCAATTAAAAATATAACTACTGTAATTACAGCCGCCTTCCAAAACACGTCTTTTGTGTACTTTACCATTTTATTTCCCCCGTGAAAAGTTTATAGATAGATACTAATAAAAGTATCGCAAAAAAAGGCAAATAAACAAACATATAAAAAAATACCATCGGGGTAAACTTCATTCCCGCATGATGCATAATTTTCAAACCTTTTCTAACAAAATAAGTTCCAATTACAAATAACACAACCCCAAATATCAGAAAAACTGTAGGTAAGAGATACATTCTAGACACATCAAAAAGGGCAGAGTTAACACTATTAGAATAGTTTACAAATAACCCAAGATTCAATAATTTCTTTGAAAAAATAATAAGTGTAATAATAAAACCAAGCATCGTCAAAAATAACGATAAAAACAATGCTGGACTAATAAACAGCCCCATCATCCCATAATTTGGATTAAATAACGTACGCTTATACTTAAACAAAGTCTGCATTCCACCAATATACCACCTAACCCTCTGATTCCACCAAACTTTAAATTTAGTAGGAACACTAGTCCAAGTAAATGCAGATAAATTCATTCTAATCTTATACCCTTTAGATATTAGGTTCCAACAAATTTCAATATCTTCAGTTATATTTTCCTCATCAAAGCCACCAACATCAACAACCGCACTCTTTCTATACATACTACAAGCTCCAGGAGTAACAGACACACTATCAACAAACTCAAATAATTTCCTTGCCCATACAATGACAGTATATTCCACTGCCTGTAATTTCTCAAGAAATGTTTTCTTGTTTCTAGCCAGAATACAACTCGTAACTCCTCCAACTTTCTTGTCAATAAGAAGATTTGCTAATTTCAATAAAGTTAACTCTTCTGGAAAAGAGTCTGCATCAACAATCGCAATAAGATCTCCTTTTGCCTTTTTTATAGCCTGGTTAATAGAATTTGCCTTTCCGGTGTTTTCTTTATCAAAAAGTTTAACTCCCTTAAACTCCCTAACTATCTTAGCAGTATTATCAGTACTACCATCATTAATAACAATAATTTCCAACTTGTCTTTAGGATAATCTGAATTTAACAAAGATTTAATCGTATCAGAAATAGTGCCTTCTTCATTAAACGCAGGAACAAGAACTGTCAAAGAAGGAACATCTCTCGTCAAATTTCCCGTTTCCATTAAATAAGGTTCATTCTTAAAAGACAATAATAGAAGTAAAAAACTAAAATACAACGCAATAACACAAAACAATAAGTAGGTAATAGTTAAAACTTCCATAAAAATAGAGACAGTGATTTTATTTATAACTTTTTGGAATCACTCTTCTTTCGAACAAATTTCCAAAGTACTTGAAATCATATCTCTTATATCCTTTTCAGGTTTCCAACCTAATACCTTCTGAGCTTTCTCAGAAGAAGCCGTCAAAACAGCAGGATCTCCCCCCCTTCGCTCACCAAATTCCAATTTAAACTTAGAATTAGAAACTTCTTCAAAAATATTAAATAATTCCAAAACAGAAACGCCATTTGAAGTTCCTAAGTTAATTTTCTCACTTTTACTTAAATCTAAGGCTAAAATATGCGCCCTAACTAAATCATTAATATCCACATAATCCCTAACACAACTCCCATCTTTAGTACCATAATCCTTCCCAAAAATAATAAACTTATCTCTCTTTCCCGTGTAAACTTCCAATAAAATAGGAAAAACATTCTGAGCATCTGGATCAAGGTATTTCAAACCTGCATCTCCTGCAACATTAAAATATCTCAAACATACTCCCACCATCCCTTTCAAATCAGAATACCAATCAATAATCTCTTCACCAATTAGTTTAGTAAACCCATAATAATTAATGGGTTCCGTCCTATGATTCTCATCAACTGGAACAGCTTCAGGTTCACCATAAACGGCAGCGCTACTAGAGAATATAATCTTCTTGACATTATATTTAGCCATAGAATTCAGAACACTAATCAACCCAGTAATATTATCAGAATATTTTTCTGGGGTTTCCATAGATTCCCCGGCAGCCTTATATGAAGCAAAGTGGATAACAGCATCAATCTCATTTTCAGAAAAAACCTTATTTACAAACGCTTCATCTACCAAATCTCCTTCATAAAACTTAGCTTTTTTATCAATCAATTCTCTAATTCCTTTTGATAAATTATCTATAACTATAACCTCAAAACCTTTCTCAATTAAAGACTTAACACAAGCACTCCCAATATACCCTGCACCCCCATTAACTAAAATTCGCATAAAAAAGATTCAAACTATTAAAATATAAATCTTTGGAAAGATTATTCCTCTTTTTTAACATCATTAAATAATTTCTTTGCATCTAAAGAAGTTTGCAAACTATCTTCAACAACATCAAAATAATCATAAAATTTTTGTGTTAATTTCAAAATTCTTGTTCGTCCAAATCTTTCTGAAATCAAAAAACCTTCTTCTTTCAATTTCTTAATATGATCATAAGATTTATTCCCTCGAATATTAGTAACATCTGACTGAATTGCGGGCTGCCTATAGGCAATTATTGCCAAAGTTTCTTGAGTAGGTTTATCTAATTCCGCATCACTCAATAAAGACTCTGTCAAATACAAAAATTCTTTTCTTATATTTAGCCTCCACAAATCTTTCTCATTAACTATTTCCAATGAAGAACGCTTTTTATCATAATCCTCCTTCAAATCTTGCAAGACTTGTTTTAAGTAACCAACACTACCAATACTCGTTAATTTAGACAAATCTTCTAACTTCAAAAATCTTCCAGTTGTAAATAATACTGCTTCCACCCTATTTTTTGCATCTTGCATACTTGCCTAATAACGTTAGAATTTATAAATTTTCTTAATAAACAGGAAATCTCAAAATAGCTGCAAATCCACCAAGTTCTTTCAATTGTGTTCCTTCACGAGTCTCAGTAGAAATAATTTTAACTTCACTATTGGAGGCCTCAGCCAACTTCTCAAATTCTTCAACATCCCTATCTTCAATCTCTTCACTCAATAATAAAACTTTCACAGCACCCAATTCTAAAGATTTCCTAACTTCTTCCTTACCATAAGAAACTTTATCCGATTCAGTAGCCAATTTTTGGTAAAACTCCTGCATAATTTTCTTCTCTTCAATAATCACCTCATTAGCCAAAACTTCATGACTCTTATCCACTAACTCATTTAATCCAAAACTCCCAGTATACCCCAAATCCTTAACACCAATAATTTTATTTTTCAAAGCAGTATGCAAATAATCTCCCCTCATAAAATCCTCTTTTGTTGGACCAGGACCACCAAGCAAAATTCCTTTCAATTCTTTCATTTCAAAGAACTCTTTATTCGCAGCAGAACCAACTCTCTTAAAAAATTCCGCGGCAGCAATATCTCTTAATCTAGCATATCTCTGTTGACTCTGTCCGCCCTTAGTAGTTTTACCCGGAACATTCGAAGTAAACCCTGCCAATTCGACAATATTAGTTCCTTTCAACAATCCTAAAGTGCCTTCTCTCCTATCAATAACAATTAAGCCATACACTTCACTGTATGCCATATATTCTTTCAATGGTTCAGTAACAAAAATTTGATCACAACGATAAAGTCTAATGTTTAACGCTTCGGGAGGTTCAATACTAAAAACCTTTATGTCTGGCTGACCCTCTTTATTAGAAATATCTCCCGAGAAAACTGCGATTCCATTTTTTGGAGTTCTCCCAATAACTCTCAAGTGCCTAATTACTTTTTCTAAAGAACTAATAACCTTATCTCGAGTTTGTTTATCTTTAATATTGGTAGCAGTACCTTGTTCTTGACCTAAATGTCCAATAATTTTAGTTAGTTCATAACCCGCTGGAACATAAACACTCACTAATTCAGTATGCCTCCCTCTAATTGAATCTAAATTACGAATAAATCTCTTTAGCTTTTGCTTAGCATTTGCATCCATTTTACAAAGAAACGTTAAACTTACCTACTAAAATCTCTTTCGCTTTTGTAACTGCCTTCAAATCGTCCAAAACCATTCTTAATATCTCCATATCTTCTCTAGAAATAGTCAAAATAATTTCCGTATTCAAAGATTTATTATGTTTGGCTTTAAACTCCCTAACTTTACTTAATATCTCAATAAATTTATCCCAAGTCTCTTCAGCTACCTCATTTTTCAATTTCTTATCAAATTCTGGCCACGAAGAAATATGAATACTTTTTTCTTTCTCTTGTTTATTGAAATATAAATTATAAATTTCCTCGGTAATAAATGGCATTATTGGGGCAAATAATTTCAAAGTATTCAAAATCAAATAATACAATGTAAACTGAGCACTTTTCCTACTTCCCATCCCCCTTTCTTTAGGATTGTATAGCCTATCTTTAGCAATCTCTAAATAATTGTCACAAATCTGACTCCAGAAAAAACTCTCAGTTAGTAATTTCGATTTAGAATATTCATATTTTTCAAAACTCTCACTAGCTTCCTTAATTAAATCATTAAATTTAGAAAGTATTCCTTGATCAATCAAATCCAATTTAATATTCTTATTATCAAAATCTTCCAAATGCATCAAAGCAAACTTAGAAGCATTCCACAACTTAGTAACGGTTTTACCCCCTGTAGAAACATTATCTTCTTTATACAAAGTATCTTTCCCCAACTGAGAAGTTGCTGCCCAAAACCTAAAAGCATCCGCCCCGTATTTTTCAATAACTGCAGAAGGTTCAACAAAGTTATCCCGAGATTTACTCATTTTTTTCCCTTTCTCATCTAAACCATGTCCAGAAATAATAATATCTTCCCAAGGAATCTGTTTATCATGAAAATGAGATTTAACGATAGTATAAAATGCCCAAGTTCTAATTATATCATGTGCCTGCGGCCTTAAAGACATCGGCAATAATTTAGTTTTATCATAAGCATCATTAATCTTCGGAGTCACAGACGAAGTCATCCAAGTATCCATAACATCCATCTCTGGGATTAACTCCCCTTTCTTATATCCTTTTGGAACATCCCCATCTCTTGGATCAACGGGCAATTCTTCCAGTGAAGGTAAAACAACTTCTCCACTATCTTTTTTGTACCAAACTGGAAAAGGGACCCCATAAAATCTTTGTCTAGAAATAACCCAGTCCCATTGTAAATTTTCAACCCAATGAGTATACCTAGTTTTCATAAACTTAGGATACCAATTTACTTTATTCCCCTTATTTAGTAATTCTTTTTTATGTTTCAAAACATCAATTATCCATTGAGGGGATTTCAAAAATTCTATTTCTGCCCCAGACCTTTCCCCAACATTAACAACATGCATTATTTTTTTCTGATTGGTAAGTAATTTTTTCTTCTTCAAATCAACAATAATTTCTTCTCTTGCTTTTTTTATTTCCTTTCCAGAATATTTTCCAGCCAAGTCATTTAATTTTCCATCTTTTTCGATAATAACTCTCAAGGGCAATTTATATTTCATCCACTTCTCAACATCTTCCTTATCCCCAAAAGTACAAACCATCATAAGACCAGAGCCAACATCCAAAGAAACATTTTTATCTTCCAAAATAGGAACTTCATAATCAAACAAAGGTACTTTTGCTTTTTTTCCTTTTAGATGTTTATGTCTCTCATCTTGAGGATTATAAAAAAGCGCAACACATGCCGGAATCAATTCGGGCCTCGTCGTAGAGATTACCAAATCTTTCCCTTCAGACTTAAAAATTATATCACTAAAATAAGACTCCTTCTCCAGATCTTCAAGTTCGGCCTGTGCCAAAGTACTTTGCAGTTTAACATCCCACAACAAGGGAACATCTTCTCTTTTCAAAAGTTTTTTCTTATACAAATCTATAAATGACTCTTGAGCAACTTTAACCGACCTAGAATCAATTGTAGAATAAGTTAAATCCCAATCAAGACTAAATCCTAAACTATTCCATAATTTTTTATAATTTCCAATACCTAGTTTAGTTTCCTTTAAACATAAATCAGTAAATTTTTTTCGAGTTGTTTTTGATTTATTTATATTATATTTTTTCTCTACATATCTTTCAGTAGGCAACCCATTATCATCAAATCCCATGGGGAAAAACACATTGTGCCCCAACATTCTTTTGTACCTAGCAATAAACTCAAATTGAGAATAGTGCATAGCATGACCAACATGTAAATGAAAGGCCGAAACATATGGCGGCGGAGTGTCTATAGAGTAAATTTTCTTCTTACTTTTGGGATCAAATTTGTAAATTCCTTCCTTTGCCCAATAGGAATTCCATTTCTTTTCAGATTCCTTAAAGTCATACTTTTTAGGCAATTCCATAATAAAATAAACGCTCAAACTTTTTATTTAAAACTTTCTAATAAACATTCAAATTCCTATGTTTCAATGAAACAGAATAAGTAGTTGGATTAATACTCATACCATCTCTAGCAGCAATCGTCTGAACATCAGTAATTCTTTGTATCTCCCTAGCTTGATAAATCGGGTTTTGTTCTAACATCTTCTGACCAAAATGAGTAAGAATAACCAAACTGGGTTTAACCTTTTTAATAATTTTAACAATGTCATCAGAACTAAGATTATTATCGTCCTTATAACCAAAAGGTCTCAGAACATTCAAAATTAAAATATCACTATCCTTCCACTCATCAGCCAACCCTTCAAAATAGGCAGTATCTCCCGAATAAGAAATCACAAATTTGTCGCACCTAATTTTAAAACCAAGTGCAGATTCATCTGAATGTTTTGTTTTCAAGGACTTAACTTCAATATTCCCACCAAATTTAACAACGCTATCTGGATCCAGGGCCAATACTTTTTCTACCGCCTGCCTATGTTTCCTTGTTATATACGCCCTTTCTCCCTCTCTTCCTTGAACAACAGACTTACTTCCAATCAAAATCCCAACCTTATCAATGCCCGAATGAGTCATAGCATCAATAACAATATTCGCATCATTACAATGACTAATATGATTATGGCTACACAACAAAACATTATTTGCTCTTAAAGAAACTCCACAATCCTTTGCTTTTATTAGGGCTCCAGGGCCCGGGTCAATATGGAATTGTATTCCCCTAATTCTTAATATGATTCCCCCGGAGGACCTCAACTGCCTATTGACCGCAACTTGCCCCCCTGCCGTTCCTAAAAAAATTACTTCATATGGCTCAATTTTAACTCAATAAGGAGAATTTTTAATCACTTTTAAATATTTATGAGTTATAAAAAACCCATTGCTTTGGGTCGAAACCTTTAAATACAATTTTCAAACATTCAAAACTACTCTGGGACGGTAGCTCAGCCTGGGAGAGCGCTAGACTGAAGATCTAGATGTCGAGGGTTCAAATCCCCCTCGTCCCATCTTTTCAATAATTTTATATACCTCTTAAAACGACCAATTTTACAAAAAACGCCCAAAAATGTCACTTTTAGACATAATTAACAAATCATGGGTAAAAAGAGTAGCGCTAGCAACATCCCTTCTAACTGCCCCATTTCTAATGAATGGTTGTGGAAAACAAACACTTACTTCTCCAGAAGAACCAACCGCAATAGTAGAAACAATCCCTCAAGAAGGTGGGATTATAGAAACAGAAGGTTATACTCTAACATTTGAAGAAGATACATTCACTGAACCCACAGATGTAACTATTTCATATCCAGATAATCAATTAGAAACGCCAGAAAACGCAACACAATTAGAAGAACAAATTCATATTTCTATAGAACACGAACTTCAAAAACCAGTTCAATTAACTCATGAAAATCAAGGAACTTTTGCAAGGTATAATGAAGAAACTCAAGGGTGGGATAAAATACAAACAACGGATAAAGCACTAACAGACCAATTTAGTTTTTGGTCTTTTTTTGATTGGTCTCAATCTTTGGGCTGTGAATGTGATACTCCCGAAGAAAGTCCAGATATTGAAAACCAATTAGACCTCTTTGGAAGTTACGTAGACCATAGATGTAACTTGTGGGCAACTTACAAAGATATCCTACGCCAATATTTCATAGAGGGAAATGGACTGCCAGACCAAGTTTTAAATATACATCTAGATTTCCTAGCAGATACATCGTGGGGATTAATAGATTTTCACAACACACTCTCCAACGTAACTGGATTCGGAACTGAAAATTATCTAAACATAATTGGAGATAGCTATTCAATATACCAGGAAAATTACGACAATTTCACAGAAATTCAATCTGATTTAGACGGCTTACCGGATGACTATGACATTCTACTTCTTGGGTTAATTAGTCCACAAGGGGCCATGGCAAGACAGTTAGCAAATACTTCATCGGGAAAAATAACTGGATTAATCAATCAAATCCATGACGAAGACTTCGAACATGAACGTTTCCCAACAAGACTTCCAATTATTCTTCAATCTCTAAGAAGTCAAGCAAGCTCATTAGAAAGAATTATGGAAGGCACAGAAATAATAAACTTCAGATCCGGAGAGGATAATCCTTATGGAAATTCTTCTCTAACAAACCAATTCGGAATAAACCCTACTCAGGCAGACATAGAATTAGCCGAAAGAATAAAAGAACTTGCTCAAAATGATCTAATATATGTAACGGAAGCGGCCAGCCACATACAAAATATAGTAGATCCATTCAAAGGAAAAATTGTTTTTGTTAGAAAACCTGGAGATGAATATGAAATATACTCTGTTAATTTAAACGACCCAGAAAATCAAACAATTCTAACAGAAGATATCTCAGGACATTCATATGACCCCAAATGGTCACCAAATGGAGAAAAAATACTCTTTACAAACGCGGGTAGAATCATGACGATGGATCCAAACGGCGAAAACAAAACATTTATTACGATAGGATATCGCGCTTCTTGGTCTCCAGATGGAGAAGAAATCGCCTATAATTATTGGGAAAATTATCTAAAGGTTAAAAATCTAAACACTCACCAAACGGAAACAATTTTCGAGGGACTCCCTACCCTTTCTCCAACTTGGTCACCAAATGGAGAAGAAATCGCATTTGCAGTAAGAGAAAATGATGAAGAAATAATTTGGAACATATACAAAATAAATAGGGACAAAACGGGCCTTAGAAAATTAACTGATTTAGACACTTATGACAATTTCCCCGCTTGGTCTCCAGACGGAGAAGAAATAGCATTCACCTCTATAAGGGGAGAATCAACTTATCACGACATATACATAATGGATAGCAATGGTAATAACCAACGCCCCCTAGTAAACACCCATAGAGTAGAACTTCAACCTGCTTGGTCTCCAGACGGAAATCATGTTATATTTAATTCAAATCTATTTGGCCCAACAGATATTTTTATAGTGGAAAGAAACGGCGAAGGCCTAACAAAAATCCTAGAAAACGGCTACGATGTCTCATTAACCACAGAATAAAAACATTTATAAAAAACACTCTCTAAAAAACAAATAGGTGATATGATGAACAAAAAAGGTGCCATAGAATTATCAATGACCACAATCATCGTGGTTGTCATCGGAGTAACACTTCTTAGTTTAGGTTTATTTTGGGTTAGAGGTATGTTTGAAAATCTGGAAGGTATTAGTGGAGATGCCTTCGATCACGCAAGAGACGCGATAGACCAAATAGGTCAAGCAAACGAACCGCTTACAATAAGTCCATCTCAAATTTCAATAGAGCCAAAGAAAAATGACGCAGTAGGGATAATAGTTGCCAACTTAGAAAGCGGAGGGGGAGATGTTAGTGTAACACTATATGCAGAAACTAGTGATGTGGGACTACTATGTGGATTTCCAGACGGAGCCCAATTAATACCAAGTGTAGGTCCAACAACAATAACCTCCGGAGATCAAATAACTGAAATACTTGGAATAATTGATAAAAGTGGAACAATCAGGCCAACTAGTTGTAAAATTAGAGTAGAGGGTTTAACAGTTTCAGATAATACCGAAAGCTTAATCATAAATGTAGAAGCTTAATCTTTTTTCTTTTTTTCATAGAAACCTTTTTAAATAGCCTAATTTCTCCAAGAGACATGAAAATTAACGATTTACCCTCTGGAAAAGTTATAGAAAAGACAGCAGAAGCTCTTAAGAAAGTTCCAGAAATCCAACCGCCTGAATGGGCAAAATTTGTAAAAACGGGCAGACATAAAGAAAGACCGCCGGTAGATAGTGATTGGTGGTACGTAAGATCCGCTTCAATATTAAAGAAAATATCAAGACTTGGCCCAATAGGAACAAATAAATTGAAAAGAAAATATGGTGGTAAGAAAAATAGGGGCCATAAACCTGAGAAAAGATATGATGCTTCAGCAAATTTAATAAGAAAAATGCTTCAACAATTAGAAAAAGCAGGCCTAATAGAACAAACCACAAAAGGAGTACATAAGGGCAGAACTGTGACAAACAAAGGAAAATCATTCTTAGACAAATCATCCAAGTAAAAATGGCAAGATACAAACCCTTAGGGAAAAAATTAAGATTAGCAAAAAAGCTAAGACAAACTAAGTGGGCACCTTTCTGGGTAGTTCCAAAAATAGCGGGAACTGGTAAAAAAATACATCCCTCTGCATTCACAGCCAAAAAAAGAAATTGGAGAAGAACTAAAACTGGAGAATAAGAATGGAAAGAGTATACAATATCCCATTAAGAAAAGAATTTCAAAAAGCTCCTAGATACAAAAAAGCTTCTAAATCAATCAGAGCAATAAAAAAATTCGTTTCAAAACATATGAAAACAGAAAATGTAATAATCGGAAAATATCTAAATCAAGAAATTTGGAAAAATGGTCCAAAAAATCCCCCTTCTAAAGTTTCAGTAAAAGTAGTAAAAGAAGATGATAAGGTCAAAGTAGAATTAGTTGGTGCTCCCGAAGAACCAGTTAAAGAAGAAGAACCTAAGAAAAAAGGGAAAAAAGAAAAAACAACAGAAGTTCCAAAAGCTGAAGAAACTCCTGCAGAACTAGAAAAAGTAAAACCTACTGAAAAAACTCCAAAAACAAAAGAACCAGTTAAAGAAGAAAAGAAAAAAACTAAACCAAAAAAGAAATCTGAAGTGCCAAAAGCCAAAGATTTAGTGAAAAAACAAGAAACTAAAAAGAAAGAAGAAAAAACAAAAAAGATTCCAACAACCAAGGAACTAAAAGACAAACAATAATCCTTATAAATCACATATTTCGACTTAATTCTATGAAATTACCAACAGAAGATACCTCAACAAAAATTTTAGTAAAAAGGGAAGCTGAAACTAATCCGGAGTATGGAAAATTTCCAAAAGATAGAACAATAGAAGAACTTCTAAATTACGGAATTGTAAATATAGACAAACCAAAGGGACCAACCTCCCACCAAGTAGCAGATTATGTAAAAAAGATTTTAGAAATAAAAAAAGCCGGTCATTCTGGAACACTAGATCCTGGCGTAACGGGTTCACTAGTAATGACCCTTGGAAAAGCAACAAGAATAACCCAAGTTTTGCTAACTGGAGGAAAAGAATACTTATGTTTAATGCACGTTCACAAACCCGTAGAAAAGAAAAAAATAGAAAAAGTAATGAAAGAATTCATAGGAGAAATAACACAACTTCCGCCAGTGAAATCTTCTATAAAAAGACAAAAAAGAAAAAGATCAATTTACTATATGAAAATTCTTGAAATTGGAGAACAAGATGTCTTATTCTATGTTGGAACTCAAGCTGGAACTTACATAAGAAAACTTTGTCATGATATTGGTCAAAAATTAGAAGTTGGTGCACATATGGCTCAACTGATAAGAACAAAGGTTGGCCATTTTGACTTTTCATCAATGGTTTCCTTACATAAACTAAAAGATGCTTACGAGTTTTATAAAGAAGGAAAAGAAGATGAATTAAGAAAGATAGTAATGCAACCCGAGACAGCAATAAAAAACATTCCAAAAATATGGGTTCTAGACACAACAGTAGACTCCTTGACTCACGGAGCAGACTTAAACATTCCGGGAATCTCAAAGCTAAATGAATTCTCTAAAAATGAACAAGTAGTAATCCTAACATTAAAAGATGAACTAGTGGCAATAGCAGAATCCGAATTATCTTCAGAAGCAATAATGAAAAATGAAAAGGGGTTGGCAGCAGTAACAAAAAAAGTTTTCATAAAATCTGATATCTATCCCAAGATGGAAAAATGACTCACCACATAATCAACGAATCTTCAGAAATCCCTTTAGTTGGATGTATACCTTTCGGAATAATTGATAGGGGAACAAACCTTCTACAAATAAGACCAACTTCCGTATGCAATCAAAAATGTCCATTCTGCTCAACAAACGCAAATAACTCAAAAATCCACCCAAACACTTACGAAGTAGAAAAAGATTACCTAATAAAAGAATTAAAAAAAGTAATCAAAGAAAAAGAATGTTCCGAAATTGAGGCAAATATTGACAGTGTAGGAGAAATACTCTGCCATCCAAAAATAACAGAAATAATAAACGAAATAAAAAAAATCAAAGAAGTAAAGTTCTTATCACTACAAACAAATGGCTTAACCTTAACTAAAGAAAAAATAGACAAAATAAAAAACTCAGTAAATAGAATCAATCTCTCCATCCACACATTAGACAAAAAACAAGCTAAAGTGTTGGCGGGAAACAATACTTATGATATTGAAAAAATAAAAGAAATCGCAAAATACGCAATCAATTTAGGGATAGAAGTTCTTCTAGCCCCAGTTTGGATTCCAAAAATAAATGATGAACAAATTCCAAAATTAATTGATTTTGCAAACGAAGCAAATGCCAAAATAGGAATACAAAAATACGAAGTTTACAAATACTCCAGAAAAATGAAAGGAGCAAAGGCAACCAACTATTGGAAATTCTACGACAAATTAAAAAAACTAGAAAAAGAAAAAGAAATAAAATTAATTCTAAAAAAAGAAGATATGAACATTAAAAAAACAAAAAGGATACAAACAACAATGGAACCCGGAGAAAAACTAAACGCAGAAATAAAACTCCCTGGATGGTTACCAAACCAAATGATAGCAATAGCAAAAGAAAGGTGCATAACTATAAACAACTGCAAAGAAAATTTAGGAACACAATTAAAACTAAAAATCACCGATAATAAAAATAATATTTACCTGGCAGAGAAATCATAACCTCGACGTAGTTTCGAAACACTTATATAAATAAAAACCAAAATTCTAGTATTCTAAAAAGGAGGTCATCTATATGCCGAAAAAAAACAAGACTCCGTGGGATAAATGGGCATTCAACGCTGCTTGGATAATTGCAATAGTATTAGCAATCTTCTTATCATTTGGACAAGCATGGGCAATGAATAGCACTTGGAGTTTAATCCTTATAATATTAGGATTAATAACTGGATTTACTCATTCAATAAAAGATGTTGGACCGTTCATATTAATCGCGGTAGCATTAGCAATATTTTCAGGATCCAGTCTAGTAATCATCCCATACGGAATAGGATCGTTCTTGGTCAACTCAATAGCATATTTCACAGCATACCTAACACCTGCTGCATTGATAGTTGCACTAAGAAAAGTATACGTAATCTTTAAATAATTTTTTTTTCTTTTTTATTAAAAATAAGAAAACTTTTAAAAATCATTAAAACAATTTTCAAGTATGAAAAAGGAGGTAAATTTACTAATATTCTCATTCTGTATTCTAATCTTCCTAAATCTATCCTTGCTCCCAGTCATAGCCGAAACAGTAGATACCTATTCAAATATTAGTTATAATTATACTTGGTTACTGGGAGATACTACTTTTGATGAAGATACCACAAGATATGGGAACGAATGGTTCCTAATTGCAGACCTTATTGACGGAACTGGAGAAGCATCTTTCTTAAAATGGAATCTATCTGGATTACCAGAAAATGCGAATATAACAAACGCCACAATGTGCCTTTACACTTACAACAACACGGGAAATTGCGCGGGAGGAGGGTGTGCTTCCGATGAAACAATCGATATTTGGTATTCTGATAATGAAACTTGGTCGGAAGTTGATATAGATGCACTATGTGGAAATGGGGTGGCCTGTTCCGCCTTATGGGAATTGTTTTCATCAAAATTAATCACATATTCTGGTGGAAACGACGGAGTTTATGAATGGAACTGTTTTAACAACTTGAAAGATGGAGTAAATTATGCCATAGACAACAGCAGCACATCAGTAACATTTGCGTTGAATCATTCAGGAAGCACTGTGGATTATTATCAGTGGGAAAGTAGGGAAAGTGAACATGATAATATACTAAAACCTTACCTAAACCTAACTTATTATGTCAGAGAAACACTTCAGAATTTAACCATTTCTCTAAACTCTCCAGAAAACGAGTCCACAATGTCCCCCGGGAATATAGCATTCAATTGGACACCTCAAGGAGTAAACGACAGTTATTACTGTGATTTAAAAATAAATGGGACCACAGAAGCAGAAGATATCCCAGCGGAAAATAATACCCTGGCCACACAAACAATAAATATAATAACTGAGGGAGAGTATCTCTGGAACGTAACCTGCTGGAATAACACAATAAACGAATCCTCAGGTACAAACATCTTAACAATCGCAACAAGCTATGATGATGTAAGTTTCAACACCTCTTTTGAAGGGGCAAATTTAGTTAATATTTCATACGTAACTGGAACAGCAGGGGGATATAGAAAATACACTGCAGAAATGAACTACAGTGAAGTCCAAGACGCAGGATATACAAACTATCTTTTCTGGCATTATTTTGGAATGACAAACATCTCAAACAAAAATGTCCAAATTGATATAACTAACGCCCAACAAGATGATGAAGACAATAATAGGTGGAGTCACGTAGAGTCAGTTTACAGTTTCAACAACAATCAAACCTCCACAAACAATTGGCATAGATTAACAAATCTTTCAAACTACAGCTATAAAGAAGATTCAAACACCTACACAATTAACATATCTACTAGTCAAGATGAAGTCTTCGTAGCCGCAAACTATCCCTATACATACACTCAGTTTCACCAAGATTTTCTACTACCTAAAAACACAAGTATGCATGCAAATGTTTCGCTACTTGGATTAACCGAAGAAGGAAGAAACATAAGTATGATTACTATAACCGATCCAAGATACAACAATTCCGAAAAATATAAAATATTTGTTCTGGGGGGGCAACATGTATCTGGAGAAGAGCAAGGTATTTGGAATACGCGAGGGATGATAGAATTTTTACTAAATGAAACAAATACCACCTCTCAACAAATGAGACAAGATTACATTTTTAAAATAATCCCCTTAGCAGACCCAGACTCAAGTTTTCATGGGATACCAAGATATTCAAGAAATAACTCAAATATTGTAGATCCAAATAGGATGTGGGATGACCCAAATAATGATAGTCTTAGTATTTCAAACATAACAAAATCCGAAATATCCAGATTCGCCCCAGATTTGTTTATGGATGCCCATGGAATGATCACAAATCAAGATAACCAGCTTTATTACCCAAACTCTGGAAACCACGATGAAACTGGCCTCATGAATAACCTCTCTTTATATTGGAAAGAAACCGGAAGCAGAACTGCCCAATCAACCTCAGGTCTAGCAAGTGTAGCAATAGATGCCGAGTTTAACATTCTCTCCCTAACAATAGAAACCTCAATTTCAAGATGTAGTGACAATACTAGTTACGTAAGAACAAAAGAAGACTGGATAGAGGGGGGAAAAAATCTAACTCTGGGAATATTAAGTTATTTTGGACAAGCAAACGCAAATTATACGGACAGTGCACCAATAAACCCAATAATAACATTAAAAACAGTAGATGGAACAAACACCACAGATTCAGATTTAAATTGCTCCGCCCAGTTACAAGACATAGATGAGAGTGAAATGAATGTCAGCGTAATCTGGTACAACAACGGAGTTCTTAATTTAACTTTAGACTATAATAATTCATACATAAATGGAACTTGGTTTAATGCAACATTGGGAAAAGGAAACACCACAAAACATCAAGTTTGGAACTGCACAATACAACTGCATGACGGAAATCACACATCCAATAGAACTAGCTCAAACAACCTAACCATAGAAAATAGCTTGCCCCCCATATCAAGTATAGTCTTAAATTCAAGCTCCAATCTAAATACTACAGATGAAAATTTAACAATATATTTCAACATGGGTTCTGACGCAGATGGAGATACGGGATATAATATAACTGATTGGAGAGTAGACGATACTTCTATTGCTCTTTTGAATATGCCTTTTGATAAGAATATTTCAACTACCAATGGAACAATTAAAGATTTTTCAAGCTTTGAAAACAATGGAACTTTAGGAAATGGAAGTTCTGAGGTTAACCCAACCTGGCAAAATAATGAAAATTGTAAGATTGGAGGATGTTATGATTTTGATGGGGACAATGATTTTATTGAAATCCATAATGATTTTGATTTAACCAGCGGAGGAACGATTATGGGCTGGATGAAATTCAATGAGCTAGATGATGACCATGCCCTGATAAATATTGGAGAAACTCCTGGTGAATTTTCCATTTGGATGGATGAAAATGGTGCAGATGACAGATTTGGTATCTCAATATATAATGGAACGGACTGGCCAACAACTTATGGCACTACCGTCCCAAACACAACTTCTTGGTGGCATATTGCTTTTATCTACCACAACAAAAGCACAAATTATGGACAACTATATGTTAATGGAATCCAAGAAGGAAACAACCTAGAACACAGACTTAGAAATTATTTTCATTCTAATTGGAGAGTTGGAATTGGAGATAACGGACTAAAACAACACAATGGAAGCATTGATGAATTTAAAATATTTAACAGAAGTCTTTCCCCAGAACAAATTTACAAAGAATATTCTGAAGGCTTGAATAACCGCTCTACACAAACTCTTGTTTCAAACGAAACAAATAGGGGAGAAAACTGGACAGTAGCACTATTTTCAACAGACTTAGAAGATTACGGAACCATAAACATTTCAGATTATTTAACTATTCCTTCTCCAGACGAAGAATCCAATCCCCCAACCAATCCAGGAAATTCGCCGGGTTCCGAACACCATATAGAGATTGACCAAGAAGGATCCCCGGACTCAAACTTATTGGTAAAATATAATGACAAAATAATATTCACCCACAAAGAAGAAGAACATACTATAGAAATAATCGGAATAGAAAGAAGGGAAAAATACCTAAAGTTAGAAATTAGGTCAGACCCAATTTTAACAAATATTCATGAGAAAGAAACAAAAAGTTATGATATAGATTTAGATAACCAAACAGATATTAGTATAACTGTGAGTGAAATTATACATCACCAAGCAAACATAACAGTCAGAAGGTATATAGAAACCGATTACCCAACAGATTACACCATCATAGAAGAAAACATAATCACAGGGAAAACAACACAAGACCTCCCAAACAACAAAGACAAAGTTCTTCTACGCATAATATTCCTGCTATTAAAAATCCTAGGGATTTGCATACTAATAATAATCTCCCTTGTATTAATTTTATTCATAAGGAAGCAAAAAAAGAAAAGAAAATTCAAAACAAAAAAAAGGAAACACAAATCTAACCACCATTCTAAAAAAACATAATCCAAACATCAAAACAATAGGTTTTTAAATAGTCTAAAATATCTAAAAAGTAACATTGGAGGTGCAAAACAAATGTTAGTAGTTAAATCGAAAATAAAAGAACATTCTGGTGATTTAAACGTTGCTGGAGACTTTGCAACCGCTTTAGATAAGGAAGTCGAATCAATGATCCAAAAAGCATGCGGAAGAGCAAAAGCAAACGGTAGAAAAACACTGCAAGCTAGAGATTTATAAAACTTTTATCACTTTTTTTCTTTTTTTTATTGCCAAAATTTATATACTTCTAAATTATCTTAACACAATGTCTTCAAAAAGAAAGGGAACTTTGTATGAAAGAGAACTTTTCCATATGTTTTGGAATAATAACTGGGCCGCAGTAAGGTCTGCTGGCTCAGGATCAACCCCATTGCCCGCACCAGATATTCTTGCAGGAAATAAAGACAAATTATTAGCAATAGAATGTAAGGCCATAAAAACAAAATCAAAACATTTCAAAAAAGAAGAGGTAGAACAGTTAAAAATATTCTCAGAAACAATAAATGCTTCCCCAATAATTGCAATGAGATTTGACAACAACGGATGGTTTTTCTTAGATGCAAATAATATAAAAGAAAATAAAAACGGAAATTACACAATAACCTTTAATCTATGTCAAAAAGAAGGCAATAGCTTCGAAGAGCTCCTAGGCCAATATAAACAAGCAAAACTATAATTTTAAAAGGTTGGCTCAATTCCCCGAAATAAAGGTGAAACTAACATATTTACTAATAATATTGTTAATCATACCAAATTCTCTGGCATTTTTTCAAATAAATGAGATTATGTATAACCCTGAAGGACAAGACAATAACAAAGAGTACATAGAATTAAAAACAGATTTGAATCTAACCGGATTTATTATTCAAGATTGCTCATCAGAAGATATATTAGAACTAATAAAATATTTTCCCTCAAATTATTCATTGATTGTTGAAGAAGGGTTCAATCATACAAATATAAACACAACAGTATATTCGGTTGGTACAACGATAGGAAATGGGTTAAACAACCCAGAAGATATTGTAATAATAAAAAATGGAACAGAAATACTTGACGCAATACACTATTTCTCAGAATGGGGGGCAGGCGGCAACAAAAATTCACTATGTTTAATAGAAAATAACTGGCAAGAGTGCCCGTCAACCCCCGGATTAGAAAATTTAGCAACACTAAAAAACTATTCTATAAAGATAAATGAATTCCTCCCAGATCCAGAAGGCTACGATGATGCTCCAATGCCCGAAGGAGAATGGATAGAACTAATTAACTCCGGAGACCCAATAGATTTAGAGTGGTGCCATTTCAAAGATAAGGGGGGCAGAACTCTAAACATAACCATGACAAATTCTTATAACACTACAATAAACGATTATTTGGTCATTTACACAAATGGCCTCTTCGGACTATTAAATAACGAAGGATCAGAAACGCTATATTTATACGACCCATTCAACAATTTAATTGATGAAGTTTCTTATGATTCTTCAACAGAAGGAATGTCTTGGTCAAAAGTAGACAATATCTGGAGACAAACAGCACCAACGCCAAATAAAGAAAATGAAAACAATAAATCAAAACTAGACTCAGAAATAAAAATAGAAAAAGTTTACCTAGGAACAGATAGTAAAGCAAAATTTGGAGATAACATAAGAATAAAATTAAATGTATACAAAGGAAACACTTCAAAAACTTCAATATCTATTTGGTTAGAAGATAATGAAAAAAAACTTAGCAAAAGAACAAGATTCAATGTACAAGAAAAATTCAAAGAACAATCAATCACCGTGCCGCTTCAAATATTCCCAAATTGCAACCAAAAAACGCCAGACGGGAAATATAGATTAAAATTAGAAGGATTAAACTCAGAAGATTCTGAAGAAATAAAAGTGGAGGGAATGACAAAAAACCTTTGCGAAGAAATAAAAACCACCATAAAGGAAAAAAGCGATAACAAGTATTCCGAAACAATTATAAACGACCCAAATTCAACCATTGACATAATATATGAGTCAACGGGTAAAAAAACAGAAAAAACAGGAGCACTTTTCTTCTGTTTCGTACTAATATTCGTTATAATACAACTCACTATGGAAAAATGGAAAAAATAAAAATACATACAATTATAGAAATAGCAGGCTCGCCAAGAGAACACGTAGAAGAAACAATAAATAAAGTAACAAAGATAATAAAAGACAACAAAAAACTTGAAGTCTTAAAACAAGAAATCGCAGAGATAGAAACTACAGAAGCACCCTCTCCAAGAAATCCTGAAGAAAAAATAGAAATATTCTCGACATTTGCAGATTTAGAAATAAGTCTAGAAAATTTTGATGAGTTAATGCAATTTTGTTATACATTTATGCCTTCATCAATAGAGATATTAGAGCCAGAAGATCTAAAAATAAAGAACAGTCACCTATCAAATTCTCTAAATGACTTACTTGGTAGATTGCACTATCAATCAAGAATTATCATGGAATTTGAAGCTCTAAAAAAACAAATAATGAAAGCAAGAGAACAAAGACTTAACGAGCAAAAAGATTAAACCTTTTTCTCACTTTTTTTGTATCTTATAAAAATAAAGACAGATATTACTAAAATAACTCCAATAACGCCAAAAAGAATGTTCCATTTATTATCTTTCGGTTCCGAGGTATCTTCTTCATCAATATTCGGAAAAGTAATATTCTCCTCAACTGGCTCATCCTCACCAAAAGCATTTACATAAACCGGAATAATATCGTACTCTTCTCCACCATAAGTTAATTTAATCCAACCAGTATACTCTCCTTTTTCAGTATCCTTCAACTCATTAGCATACATCCTATCCTTAAAACTTTCTTCAATTCCAATTTCTTCAATTACATATCTTTCCATTTGCAACATATCTTCTAGATTCTCTGAAACTTCCACAACAACATTCTCCAAAACCTTGTCAAACCCATTAAATATTCTAACAAACCCTTCAACACTCTCTCCAATATTAAAGGTAATATTCAAAGACTCTTCAACAAAATACAAATCCCCTTCTTCAACAACCTCAATGGGATCAATCAAATCAATATTTTTAAAAAAAACGGGAACATTATAAGAAAATTCATTATAACTAATTAAAATATTAGAAAAATTTTCATTTAATAAAACACTAGAAACATAGAACTCTACTTCTTCACTATCTCCAGCAGAAAGTAAAAAACCATCAACACTAGAAAGATAATCGTCTTCTAAGGTAATATTTACTTCAACACTTTCGTCACCAGGATTATTAATGGTTAAATAAAAATAATTCCCTTCAATAACATCTATTTCAAAAACTCCCGGATCAATAGTCAAAAGACTTTGATTAATTTCTTCAATGAAAAATTCATAATATAAATCTTCTTCAACCAAAATTTCATTCTCAAGATAAATAACATCTTCTAAAACAAAACTATAATTTCCAAACACTTCTGGTAAATCAAAATAGAAATAAGTATACTCATCCAACTTAACTAATCCAGGGTAAATAGATATCCTTTCATCGGCCAACTCCAATCTAAAATCCTGAATTCTGATTTCATCTTCTAACTCTTCATTAAAAAATAATTTTCCTTGAACACTCTCTCCAGAATAATAAGTATCTTTATCAAACTGGACATCTACCGGCAAAGCATAACAAAAAGATCCAAAAAGTAAAATAAAAATAATAAAGAAAATCCCTCTCATTTTTTACGAAGTAAATCACGGGCCTTCTTCAAAGAATCATCCAGCTCTTTCTCAATTTTACCCTCTCTCCTCTGAGCATAAGGATTCTGGGGTGCCGGCCTTCTAACTGGAATACTTTGTTTAGTCACTCTAAATGGCAATTTAGATTCTCCTTTATCTGGGCCCTTTCCCCCCTTCCTATCTTTGAAATATCTCAAATAAATAAAATAAATGGCAGCAATACCAATCAAAATAATCAAAACAATAATTATCCATTTCAACCAAGAAATTCCCCCCACCTTAACACATTCTCCAGTTACTGGATCTATTTCCTCATCATCTTCACAAGTTATACCTGGATCGGGATCGGGATCAACACCACTACAATCTGATGGACAGTTATAAACAGTCTCACCAAAATCACAAACTCCATCCATATTACAAGATGTCGTAGAAGTATAATTTGAAGAAACACACATACAATCCCCCCTGCAAATCTCGCCAGCAGTCATATTACACTGTGAATTGTATTCACATTCCTCTAGGCCTTCAACAATATAATCTCCACAAACTGCTCCGCCACCCAAATCTCCCTCGTGACGAATCCTTCCACTAGAATATAAAGTATATAAAACAAAGGCAGTATCTTCTACATTCTGATTCCAACTTCCATCCTCTTTTTGGAAAAACTCTACAAACTCAACACCAGCATCAATATAATCCCCATTTAATCTTCCATGTTTTTTCAAAGCCAATAAAGACAAATAAGTCGTTTTCAAATTTCCTTCCCAACTACCATCTGGCATCTGGTTCTCACTACTCTTCAACCATTCAACATACTGATTATCACCAGTTAAAATATATAAAAATGCATTACCTCTAGCACCTTCAGAACAACTAGATTTCAAATAAGGTCTAACTAAAGAAGCACCCTCAACTTCTTCTAAAACCCAACTAACATAGCCAGTAGCCAAACAATCACAATCTCCCAAATCATAAAAACAACCATTCTCAATTGTTAAGGGATCATCATCATCTACAATATAATAATTATTCTCAAAATTAAACAGTATAGAGGGGCTTGCCCCCACATTACAATTCACATTAATGGTTTCATTAATATCTGCTTCACCATTCTTAATACAATTTTCAAAATCAATCCAATTAGTTTCTCCACAAATGCCAGAATACAACATATTTTCTGTAGCATTAATCTCAAATATATACTCCTCGCCCTCATAATTTAACTTACAAGTTCCAAAAACATCGCTATCTAATTGAATAAACCATTCACCAGAAGATCTAGCCATTTGATGTTGGTCAATTAACCAGGTTATTTCCTCACTAACATTCTCCCCATATTCATATAAAGCCAAGGTAGCAAATGCACTATCCTTTAAATCCCCCCAATTATCCACAGACTCCAATTCTTTTAATCTATCAATTCCATCATCAACATCATATTTATCCATTAAGGCCAAAACAGACAAAGCAACATCAGAAACACTTCCCCCCCAACTACTTGAATTCATCTGTTCGTATAACCAATCATAAGCTTCCCTAACTTCCACATCTTGCTCTTCAATAGTAAAATTAGTCTCATTTTCTGCATTTACAGAACTAATTAGTAAAAATAGAAAGAATACACTAAAAAATACAAAGCTACCTCTTTTATTCATACATCTATCAAGCGCAATTTATTTAAAAAAGTTTCTTTTAAATATACTATGGCAATACCCAAAAAAATCACGAAATTAGAGTATTTAGCAAAAGGAAAGAGAGGAATAGTCTACACTGGGTATTTAGATAAACAAAAAGTATCTATCAAAACAAAAAGGCCTGATTCTAAAGCATTTGAAAGAATAAAAAACGAATCAAAGTTTTTAAAAATATTAAACAAACATAAAATCGGCCCAACACTACTAAAAACCGGAAAAGATTATTTAGTTTACAAATATGTATCCGGAACATTATTGCCAGAATTTTTACAAAAAGAAAAAAGCAAAATAAAGAAAAAAAGGGTAATAATAAACATTCTAAAACAAGCAAGAACACTAGATAAATTAAAAATAAACAAATTAGAATTTACTCGGCCATTAAAACATGTTTTCGTGAAATACCCAAACGTAACTATGATAGATTTTGAAAGATCTTACTATACCAAAAAACCAAAAAATGTAACACAATTTTGCCAATATCTAATAACCAGAAAATGGATGAAAAACAATTTAAAAATATTAAAAGATTACAAGAAAAATCAAACAGACAAAAATTTTAAAGAAATATTAAAATTAATAAAATAAAAAAGAAAAATTTAGATGAAGAAAGAAAACTTCACCATGTCACTTTCAAGACCATTTTTAACGTCTCTAACAATCATTTGTTCACTAAGGACTAAGTCTCCATCATAATCGCCCAAATAATTTTCACCCCACACATCAGAGTACCCATACACAAAGAACTCAAATCTTTCAGAGGTAGATGGGAAATAACCAAAATCTCTGAAACCATCATGAATCTCTTCACCAGGTGAAACAATTTGGTAAATCAACATATGGTCATCAATATCTAAACTATATGGTTCGTAATACATCTGACCAAGCTGAGGAACATAGTCTAATAATCCTCCACCATTCGTAAACAGAATCGTGTAGTTATCAAATTCCCCTGCAGGTTCATAATTCCCATCGTCATTCATAAAATACTTCGGCCCCCAAATTTGACCCGGAGCATGTGGTGCAACTACAGCTAGCTTGTAAGTATCTATAAACGGACCAAGTGCCACCCCAGTATTTGAACTAGTCTGGCCAACTGCAGTAATCAAAACAACGTCTTCTTCAATCTCAGAATCGGGAGTTCCGTTATTGATTTCATAATCCTCAATCAATTCGATAGTATATTTATATTCCTCGGTAGGGCTAACTCCAGGTTTCACTTCGTCATCAACAGGTAACTGCCCAAGCCCACCCTTAGGACTCTCCTGTATAACAGAACAGCTAGAAACAAATAAAACTCCAACTAAAAACAATGCCATAAAAATAAATTTTTTCATTCTACCACCTCAAGATTTATAGTAAATTAAAAGAATTCTAATATAAATAACTTTCTATTTACCAAAACCATAACATTTTTCCTTCAATGGACATTTCTCACATTTATTTCTATTCTTAACAAAATCAGGTAACTTTCCATTCAAAGCACCCCGAATATTTTCAACCAACCCCAAAACAAAATCATTAACAAACTCGTTATTCGGAACATTTCTAATTTCCTTGGAACCCAAATAATTGACATAACCACATTCAATTTTCTTTCCAAGTTCCTTTTCAACTAAAATCATAAAAACCTCAACTTTGGCCCTATCCGAAGGCCAAACTCCTTCTTTAGGCGCCGTAGAATTTTTCAAAAGAATAGGGACACATTTACTTTCAAAAACTTCAACCCTATCCACTTTTCCAACAACATTCTCGTTTTCAATCTTAATCCAACTTAAATATTTGGGAAAAAGTTTGCTCCATAAGTTAGATGAAAAAACTTTCTCCCTAATAAAAAAACTATGAACATTTTTGGCACGCATTTCAACCTCTTCCATAACATCTTTCCACAAAGAATGAAAAACATCAGTTCCCTTAATATTTAATTTCTCCAATTCAAATTTATGCTCTTTAATTACTTCTTGAACCAAAGAGTAATACTTCTTCCTAAATAACATTTCAACCTCATCGAGTTTCATAAAATTCTTTATAGACTCAACAATCTCTTTATCAACAAAATTAATCTTCCCATAAACAATATCTTTAATCTTCCTTCTAACCAAATACTCTTCTCTTTCTTCTTTTAGCTTCTCAACTTCCTCCAAAAATAATTTCCTCTTACAATATAAGAAAGTAGAGATCCAATCAACTGGAATCTTTTCCATAAACAATAATAAGTAGTCACTAAAAACTTATAAATCATTCCAAAACATAAATTTCCCTGCCAACAATGCTCCTTTTCTCCTCATATTTCAAAGGAAACTGAATTTCGTCTAAAGAAGCAATCTTGAACCCGGCTTTTCTAAAAATCTTATCCAAATCCAACCGATAAGTCTTTTTATTTGAAGCCCTAAAAACCGGCATTATCATTACAACTCTCCCATTTTTTTCCAAAACTTTCTTAAGATTAGCAAAAAAAGACATATACAGTCCATTCAACTCCTTAACAACCTTAATTACTTCCCCTTTTTTAGGATAAGTCTTAAAATATGGGCCCAAATACGGCTCACTAGCAACACAATTAATTTTCAGAGGTAAAAACTGGTTAATCTTAGAAGAATCCCCCTTAAAAACCTTAAAATCTCCTTTGCTATTAAAATTCTTTAAATTCTTCATAGCTTCCATTCTAATTTTATCATCAATTTCAACACCCACACACTTAATATTTTGATTTAAACATTCTTCCAGTAAAACACCAACACCACAAAAAGGATCCAGCAACCTTTCACCTTTCTTAATCTGTGTTAAATTAATTAAAATTTTGGCCAATCTTATTGAGATACTTCTAACAAAATCATTATGCATCCTGTCATTATCTCTTTTCTTATATTCTTTGGGATTAGAAACTTCAATTACTCTTCCCAAATACTGATCACAAATAACAAATTCCAGAACATCTTTCGATGGAATACTTTCAATATTCTTTTTTAACATAGCCTTAATCTTCTCTTTCTTAAACCATTTTTTCAAAAATTCACCAAAACCATTAAAATTATTCTTGCCAAAAACACTAACTGCATAATTTATTTTATTTTTATCCCCTTGATAAAAATTAATTTCTTTAACTTTATCTTCCATAACAACTTCCGCAATCTTAACAGTTCCACCCAGCCTTGAAATATCAATATTAAATTTATCTAAAGAAAAAACAACAATATTTTCAAAAAGATATTCTTTTTTATATTTAATATCATAATTCTTGAAATAACTAATTAATTCTACATAAGACAGCTCAGGATTTCTACCTAAAACAAAGATATATTTTTTCATTTTCTAAATAAAGTAAATCCCATTAATAATGTTTCTCCTAGCCCCAAAAATCCAGTTATAGGTCCCTTATCGGAAAACCCCTGTGAAGTAAGGGAAGGCTTTATCCTCTGCTCGGCCCCATATCTTATAAAAATATCTCCTTCATTAAATTTACTAATACGGATATCATCAACAAAAAAATCCCTAACTCCATCTTGTTTCGCATTAAAATTAAGATAATCGAACCCCCCAAAATAATCAAAATCTAGATTAGTTAATTCTTCTCCATTAAAGTATAAGTTAAACGAAGAATCTGAAGTTTGAAATACTCCCACATCCAACCATTCGTAAAGACCATAATCAAACCCAGTAGTAGTCCAATCTGAACCTTCCGTGCTAAAAAGAAGTTCTTTTTGATAACCGTCTTCACTAAATTTCAAAGAGACCTCTTCTCCATATCTTCCCCCCAAAATAGAAAAAGTAGACTCACTAGGATCTACCATATACGCAGAAAAATCGATCCTAGACTCTTCTGGAATTAGCTCCAAATATTCAGAAGTGTGTCCTTCTTCTTGATAGGAAGGTAACCAGCTAAAATCTCCAGAGTTAGAAATACTTGATGAAATCTCTTCGGAGTCAGTCTTAATCAGTCTCCTCCCAGAATTTGAAGTAGTACTGCATGGCACAAATTGATCACTAGTAGCGTATTCAATTACAGCACCAGTTTTCGAACCAGAATCATGACAATGATCATTGCATCCAAAATAATACATCCCAATTTTATTTGAATCCAAATCATCTTTTACAATAACTGGATCTTCCAATCTCCTATCATTATATCCATAAACTCCAGACAAAACTGGATTCATTTCATATCTCTCCCAGTTAATTAAATCTTCGCTGTACGCAAAAGCCAAAAATAACTGCCATTGAGAGTTTGCAGCATTATACCCCATTAAATATTTTCCGGGAGACAGTTCCACTATCTTGGGATTTGCAGTATGTGTGTCTTCCCAGGTATCCTCAACAGGCAACAAGACAGAGTGTCCCTCGTTCATAGGTTCCCACGAAAAACCATCTTCAGAAATCGCCAAATAAATAGCATACTGATAGGGGTCTTGTATTTCTGGGTCAATCCCTTCTATCCCCATAACAAACCTTCCATCGGATAATTTTATCATATAAGGAATACTAACCGAAATTAATGTGTTTCCTAATTCCCCAAAGAAATCCTCTTCAGTTAAAATTGGATTTCCAGGATATTTATCCCAACTTATTCCATCTTGAGAGGTAGCCATACCAATCCCATAATAATCAGAAGGATTTTTTCCAACATAATCCATAATATAACTTCCATCCAACAGTTTGATAACATTACCTGTCGCAACAGTTTTACTATCCCATTCACCATATTCGCCTTGGTCCAAAACCAATACTCCTTCGCCCCAATCAGTCCGACTTAATCCGTCTGAAACCGTTCTAAATACTCTACATTCTGGAGCATCATAACTAAATGCCATATAATACCCCACATAGTGATTATCTTCAACAACCATGTTCCCCGCTTCATCAATCATAGGCGCAAATCCCCTAATGCTCTTCCCATCTAAACCTTCACCAGAGGGTTCAATAATTGGATTACTTTCATATTGATCCCAAACTGCAAGAGAAGCAGAATTAAAGATTTTTGGACACCTTCGATTATCCTCAAAATCATCAAAATAATCAAAAGTAGTATACCCATTGCTAGAGGACCTAGCCGCAGGATTCCCATAATACATATGAATTCTGTTACGAGAATTATCAGACAAGCGATTAACTTTAACCCAAATTTTGGAATCTCCATAAACATTACACTCCTCAATCCAATAATTTAAAAAATTTCCATTCTCATCAACAAATCTCAAATCAGAACAATCCTCATTTATTTTTCCAGAAGCGTATTCTTCGCTAAAGTCCTTAACTATTTCAACTTGATATTCTGAAGAAGTAAATGAAGAATCTATGTGAATTGGAACCCTATATCCCCAGCCATCCACCCATCCAAACGCGGAACTACTAGCTAAGGATATTATCAATAAAACAAAAATAAAGCATCTTTTTCCTTTCATAAAAAAAAGAAAGAAATAGTACTTATAAAGATTTCTTATAAAATTATTTTTTAAACTTTTTAAAATAAATAAACCATCCCACATTTAATAAAATTAAAACAACTACTGCTACAACGGCCACATCTCCCTTATCCAATCCTTCAGTATCTCCAATTACTGCACCAGTTCCAAATAAATCAAATTTAATGGAATTTAAATTAATGATTGTTTTCATATTTTTCTCAACTTTTTCATCATTATAATACAGCATAGACTTAATATCATACGCCCCTTCCTCTACTCCAGCAGTGTCCCAGTAAGCTACTAATTCCCCCTTAGACAAAGCAGGGATATCTTCACTAGCGCTCTTAAATCTTCCGACTTCAATTATTTCCTTATTAAAAACTAATTCGGTATAAACGTCTTCTATTTTTTCAGACCACTTATTGTCCACAACAATATCAAACTTAGCAATTTCTCCCAATCTAAATTTCTTAACACTTATATCAATAATTTCAACACGGGCCTCCCCCACTTCAAATACTCTTTCAGTATAAGCAACCTTTCCGTCATACAATAACGTTACATTAGCAAAATACCTTCCATTATGGATAACTTCTTCTTCCCAAATTCCCCTTAAACCCACTTTCTTCCCTGGATCGACCGAAGCTAAATTAGTCTCTATAGTTTTTATCTTCTCCAATTTAGGATTATAAATATCAATTATTGCCTTAGCATTGATAATCTTTTCATCACCAAAACTAGAAACACTAGCAACAAATTCCACTCGATTTTCATCAATTCCTCCCAGAACATTCAAATCAACAGTGGCATACTTTCCAGGATAGGGCACATCAATAATTAAATTATGAACTACTGCTATACTCGCTCCCAAAATAGAACTTTCAGAATTAGAGGAAGAGGCAACTTCTCTAATTATAATGTTTGTTTGATGTTTTCCAGGTTCATCATATTTATCTGGCAACTTAAAGCTGTATTTAACCATCTTATATTCTTCATTGGGTAAAAATTCTAACTCACCCACCTCTAAATAAAGATTATCTCCCAAATCCCCCTTAGCATAAATTAGAACCTTCATGTTTTTGGCTTCACTATTCACAATTTTTAATTCTCCTTCCCCTTCAAATCCAGGATCAAAGTCAACTATTTTTCTAGCCGGGGCAACTCCCAAAGCACTAATATTATTTGAAAATAGTATAATTATGATTAGTGAAAACATAAAAATCCTGATTATCTTATTTAGTTTCATCCTGACATAAACCCCATAAATGTAATATTCGAATCAGTCCCCCCAACGGACTCACTAGCCGGAACGGTAATATTAATATGGCCATAGGCCGTATCGTTTATTCCAGTATAATCTATTCCAAAAATCGCAGTTAACATACCAGTTGGCATAAATGTCCAATCCGTCAACGAATCAGTCAAATTAAATGAAGTTGCTTCACTCTCCGAAACCTTAAACTGATAGCTTTCATTATCCAAATCAGATAATGTAAATAACTGGGTTGCACTAATATTAATATCCATTAATACATTCCCCGAGTTCATAATCTCAAAAGGTGGTGGAACACTGTCGGTAGTATTATCATTTTCACTAACCCCCATCACCCCAAAATTTACTGTTGAAGTGAGCAACGAAATATCAACATATGAAGATATTGTAAAATTCCAAACTTCACTCACAACAGTCGCCTTAGTATCTGTAACTTCAACTCTCCAATATAATATGCTATCTACATCCAATTGATCTGGATAAATATAATCCGAATCCACTCCTCCAGTTGCACTAGACTCATTAAAGATTACACTAGTTAAGAGTTCATCATCTGCAACAACAATTCTATAGGTCAAACTATCTCCCACCTCATCATCAGTAGAATCCTCCCAATCAAAAAAGGTAGTCCTATTAATTACACTAGTATTTCCATTTGTAGGTGTAATCAAAATAGGAATACTGGGAGGAATATTTGCAATAACCACCCCATTGGATAAAGTAGTATCCCCATAATCTTCTAAATCACTAGGTGTCAAGGCAACAGTCCAATTATCTCCAATTGCTGTTTCTTCAGACACAAAAGTTTGAACGGAATGATTATTAAATTCCTCAGAATAGATTTTATACACCTGCTCCGGTGAAAGCGCTCTATCAAATATCTTAAACTCATCAATACTTCCATTATGGGCTTTCCCCCCATTATCACCAAGACCAACCCTCCAAGAAGGCCCAGCAATATCCCGAAGGCCTTTTCCAGTAAGGTTATTTCCTTCTTGTATTCCATTAACAAACAACTGACTATAATTTCCACTTTCATTAGAATAAACAAATGTAACATGCCACCAAGAGCTCGTATCAGGAACAGTACTACCATACTCAGCAGACCAACCCGGGCCATAAAGAGCAATCGCAAATCTGTCTTCTGCCCCGTTCTCATCCATCCAAACTACAAGTTTCTCTTTCCCACTATCAGCAAGATTAACCAAGGCATGATCCCTGTCTAAGTCATCAAATTTCATCCAACCCATAATGGTTCCCCCATCAAGTAAATTATACTCATCACTCAACTGAATAAAATCATTTTCACTATCAAAATCAACCCCTCCATCAAAATGATAACATCCACCAACCTTACAATCGGTTCCATTTTGCCACACGGGATCTACCCCAGAAGTACTATTTCCCAATGTACCATTATTTTCATAACTAGAAAAATCTTTTATAGTTCCATTACTATTAGACACATTTCTATCAAAAGGCATATTTACCAAGGCAATAGAAGTATCATTAACTCTCCAATCAGTAATATTAAAAACCTCGTCCCCGTCATCATCGGCGATTGTAGTAAAATAAACAGTCAAATTTTCATCAGTAGTGTTTAAATTAGAACTAGAATTTAAAATAATCTTCGAAAGGGCGGGAGGAGCACTATTAGAACTACCAGTAGTAAAATTATAAATTCCAGTATCATTACAATTATTTTCATAATCGCAAGAAGTAATATTAAAATAGTATGTTGTGTATTCACCCAATCCAGTAATATTCAAAGAGTGCTCTAAAACAAAAGAACTGTTTCCACTAGAACTTCCCAATGATGCATCAGTACCATACTCAATCGTAGTGTTGGCAGATTCTTGAGTTGTCCAATTAATCAAAACAGAAGTATAACCAGTAACATTGTATCTATCATCAATTGCAGGAATTTCGTCCCAAGCAGAAAAAATGCTATCATCATACTCCACATACTCTCCAAAACTCTCTCTAAATCCTTGAAAACTATAATCATCAGTTCCTTCAGTAGCAAAATCTTGACTAGACTTATTCACCCAAAAAGTATTATTCCAAGAAGTAAAATTAACTTTAGAAAAGTTTATTCCGTTCTCACCAACCTTATAGGCATAACTCGTATTAAATAAATAAAATATATTATCATAAGAAGTTACATTAGTTACATTTCTTTCTGGATCGTCATCATTCTTCATCTGGAATGCATCTGGACCATTCGTATTATTCCAATGATTTGCATAAACAGTATTATTATGGAAAGAAATATTATGTCCAGATCTTGTTACAAAACTATAAAAGATAGTTTGATTTACCATAATATTATTGTACGCATAATAGTTACTATCGTGTTTTGATAATATCCCATAACCAGATCCATCAACATAATTATTTCTTACTCTCGTATTATTTGTTCTTCCCGTAAACAAACTATGTTGATTACAAGGCAATCTTGGTAAAACAATAGAATTATTTTCTATTATTGTATTTTTTATATCTCCCGCCCCATTTGAAATATCATCTGCTCCCACTTTTATCCCATAGTTATATTCGCAATAATTATATTGCAAAGTATTATTTCTTATTATTACATCTTCAGTTTGCCCATTATTTCGGCTCCGAATATCAATTCCCGTACCATTATATTGGAAAAGAGAATTATTTTCAAATATACTTCCAGACACATTCGTTCCTCTAAAGAACCCTCCTCCCTCTAAATTAACATAATTAGTTGAATTTCCCATCCGATTGTTAATTATTCTCAAATTAGAATTATTCCCCCCAGCCGGCAAATAGATTACTGAATAATGGTCTGAGAAATTTCCTGCCCAGAAAGTGTTGTTATTGATTGTTAGGCCGGTAACATTTTTTAGGTTTATTGATATATCCTCTTGAGGAATTTCTGGAGTTCCAAAAATATTATGTTCAATAGTAAAAGTAGAAGCATTCACTTTATTAAAATAAATTGGACCATAACCAACTCCAGAAGTATTATGGAAAAAATTATATTTTATTACCACATTCTTTACTTCTGCAATCGGCCTATCAATTATAACTATTCCATCCGTTACATTCCCTAAAAAAGTGTTATTTATTATTGTTAAATTATTAATATTGGCACTTATTCCATTAAATGCTTTAAAATATGTCCCATTAAAAGTGTTTCCTTCAAAATGCATGTTATTATCGATTAAAATTACTGCAGAAGTAAAATTAATAAAAGTATTATTAATCATTTTTTTCCAACCACCAGAACCATCTACATTAAGAGCAGCTCTTGAATTATTTCCATTAATAGTAAATCCAACTAAAGTCATGTTGTTTCCTCGATCAACAATCCGAACAACTCTGCTCGCGCCACTATCCGCAGCCACAATAACTGCCTTTGATCTATTCATAGAAATATATGTTTTATTGGCAAAATCTCCATCAAAATACCAATAACCTGCCCACCCCCCAGAATCTTCAGCATATTCTCCATCTCCTACATAAATCAAAGAGTGTGCGGGGGCACTAGTATCTGCCTTTTCCAAAGTTAACCAAGAATCCGACCAAGAAGATCCATCATTAGCATCATTTCCGCCTTTAGAAACATAATACGTATTTGGATTATTCTTAACCGTTAGATTACTAGAATTACCCCATGAGCTGTTTAGCTTTCCATCAAATAAAACCATACTACAAAACCATTTACTTCCCTCAGTTGTATTATCGCTTCCTAACAAAGTAGTATAATCGGTTCCACTCGAATATAAACTTCCTGAATTATCATCATTAAATTCTAAATGTAAATTATTGTCCTTATACCATCTAACTGTAACATTCAAATCGTTTGAATCGGGATCACTAATTGAATCTGAACAATTTAAATCTTGATTTGTTGTATTAGTTCCATCTAATGAATCAATTGCCGGTGTTGGAGTTGCAGGAGCATTATTCTGAACTTCCAAGATAACCAATCCATTGGATAAAGTGGTATCCCCATAATCTTCTAAATCACTAGGTGTCAAAGCAACAGTCCAATTATCTCCAATTTCTGTTTCTTCAGATATAAAAGTTTGAACGGAGTGATTATTAAATTCCTCAGAATAAATTTTATACACCTGTTCCGGTGAAAGTGCTCTATCAAATATCTTAAACTCATCAATATCCCCCGCATGTTGCTTCATCCCATTATCTCCAATCCCAATTCTCCAAGAAGAACTCACAACATCTCTAAGGCCATCTCCAGTTAGATTATTTCCTTCCTGAACACCATTAACAAACAACTGACTATAATTTCCACTTTCATTCGAATAAACAAATGTAACATGCCACCAAGAGATTGTATCTGGAACAGTGCTACCATATTCAACAGTCCAACCCGTGGGACCGAATAGGGCAATCCCAAATCTATCGCTTGCTCCATTTTCATCCATCCAAATAGTCAACTCTTCCTTGGGGTTAAGGCCCAGATTAACCAATCCATGATCACTATCCAAATCATCAAACTTCATCCACCCCATAATTGACCCACCATCAAGCAGGCTATAATCTTCAGTTAATTGGATAAAATCATTGTCCCCATCAAAATGATAACATCCACCAACCTTACAATCGGTTCCATTTTGCCACACGGGATCTACCCCAGAAGTACTATTTCCCAATGTACCATTATTTTCATAACTAGAAAAATCTTTTATAGTTCCATTACTATTAGACACATTTCTATCAAAAGGCATATTCAACAAGGCAATAGAAGTATCATTCACTCTCCAATCAGTTATATTAAAAACCTCGTCTCCGTCTATATCTGAAGACGTAGTAAAATAAACTGTCAAATTCTCATCGGTCGTATTCAACTCAGAACTTGAATTTAATTCAATTTTTGAAAAAGCAGGTGGCACAGTATTCCCAAAAAAAGTAACAACATGAACAGTATTGTCTGTTAAATTAATATCTTGAACATCCGTTCCATAACCAATATGGCTAACATTAACAGTATAGTTTGTAAGATATCCATATGTATTTGTCCTATTTAAATATCTCTCAGTCAGATTCTGTCTAGGTATCCACCCCATGTTAGTAGTATCTTCATCAAAAACCTGAACAGCATTTACATCAATCGCAGAAACATTTGCACCAACAATGTCAACACCATTACTATCATTAACCTTAACATCCAAATACCACCTATGAATAATATAAGTCGGATCAGTTCCCCAATTAATATCATTATAAGAAACATTCAAAAAAGTAACATAATTATTTGCAGTGCTACCAGCAAATCTCAAATCTTGGCTTGCCCCCCCTTTAGCAACAACATTAGTAACATCTGTATAATCGCCGTTAACCCATAACATCCCATAAGTTCCATCAAAATAAGAATTCTTAACAGTAATATTATCCGCGCTATTTAAATATAAAGGATATGTCCCCCCACTAGCATTAACACCATCAAGCGTACCATTCTGAGAAGAGGTAAAGTAAACATTTCCTGTAGCAGGACCAAAAGAATAAAAATTAGTTATATTTGTGTTGTCAGCATTGTTATTATAAAACCCATAACTTCTAGAGTAATTAGCAGTATTATTGATATAAGTATTGTTATTAGAATCTCTAACATAGAATGAATATTCACTACTTCCATCATCAAAATTATAACAAACGGTGTTATTCACATATCTATTATTATGTGCAGAACCATAGGCAATAATCCCAACCTCGGTAGCATTGCTAACAACATTCCCAGTCACATTAACCCAATCTGCCCCATTCAAGTATATCCCATAAAAGTTTTTATAAAGAATATTATTTTCAATAACAACTCCCCCATTTGTATTCGAAGAAACAATAATTCCATCCTGGCTACTTCCAGAATGATTAGAAACTCTATTGCCACTAATATTCACTCTAGTAGTAGTTCCAGTTAAAGAAATTCCACTATCTTGAGAAGCATCGGTACTATAAACATTATTATTATAAATTAAAGTAGCATTTACGTTACCAAAGGAGATTCCAACTAAATCAGCATCAAAAATAGTATTATTTTCAACACGATTGTTACCAGGAAGAAAATAAGTATACCCAACAATACCGTAATCAAATTCACTAATCACATTATTTGAAATGTTGGTATGGGTAACAAGTGGGGCAACGGCACTGGTAGCAGTAATACCTGCTCCGTCAGAATTTGCTCCAGTTAAATTATTTCCAGAAATAAGAGAGTAGCTTGCTCCCCTTAAACGAATTCCACTTCTGTCATTGGTTCCTAGGAATGTATGGACAGAATTATTAATAACCGTAGCATTTTCACTACCATATATATAAATCCCCCAATCATAAATTTCTTTTATTGTATTGTTGATGTATTGATTATCATTCCCATTAGAAAAAATACCATTAGTAAACTGCTGAATAATACAATTTTTTACAGTAACATTGTGTACTCCCCACGCAACATCAACACCATCCGCCCCATCATCAACAGCATCCCCATCTATCAAGTGATTATTACAATCCAATACAGTATTGCTAGCAAGATTTAGACCATCCCCGGTACATCCAGTAATATCATTCTCCATTAAAACATAGCCAGAAATACTCTGCCCACAGCTCAAAACATCATTATAGGCATAAGCAATTTGATCGCCAAATTGAAATTTTAAGTAATGTTTTTCGGCAGTCAAAACTTTACTTATCTCCCACCCGGTTCCAGAACAAGAATAATTCTCTACAAAAACCATTCCATTTTCCCATAAAGAAACAACACTTTCATTTCCACATCTCAAATCCAAAAACTGTAGATCAGAATTATTATTCTCAACAATTTCCCAAGTAGTTCCATTAAAAGCAGTTATACTTAGGTTAGCAACCCCGGAAGTATTAAACCCAATAGTCCAATTCCCCCCCAATTCAGGATAAGATTGAACATTTAATATTGTAATTTCTAATTCATAGGTTTCATCGGATAAATGGGGAGTGATCCATTCTATGTAATCTATTAATCCATCTTGGTCTTTGTCATGCCCTATAAAATTTGTTTTTTCTCTTGTTTTGTTTTCTTTGTTTAAGTGGTATAAGTTTATTGATTCTAAAGGAGTGTTGTTTATTTTTGTGTGGGTTAACACATTTTCATAATGGTATTTAGAAGAAACTGTTATTTGTTTTTTATTGTTTGTTATTTGTTTTTCTTTTGTTGTTGGTCCGGGCAGATAGTATTCTACCTTTGCCCCCTTTAGTGGTCCTTCTATTGTTATTGTTTGTTCGCCTTCAAAAACAACAAAACCAGTAAACAAATTATTAAAGAAATTCTTAAAAAATTCATTAAATGAAAAATCTGCAACCACATTTCCAGTTATTAAGTTAGGTTTCTCTAGATTTTTATTTTTTATTTCAGGAGTTTTCTCTTCTTCTTTTGGAATTCTTTCATCTAATTCACTGATTCCTCTTTCTTCACTTTGGATTTTTGTAATAGAAACATTTATGGCTTCTTTTGGTAGTTTTATCTTCAGTTCATTAACTAACTTACCCAACTCAACTTTCTTCTCCCATCTAACTGGTTTGTAAATAACAACATCATAGTGAAGCAAACTTACATTTTTCTCAAAATCTTCACTTTCTAAAGTTTGATTAAATGCATTTAATGCATCACTATGCTCTTCCAAAGTAGGTTTATTCAAAACAATATCCTCAACAACAAGCTCTTCTTCATCAATATTCAATTCAGATTCCTCATTCTCATTTAAATTAATGACAACTTCTTCCTCAATTGGTTTTTCGTCTTCAACAAGCCCTTCTACCTTCTCTTCCTCACTTTCTCCAGTCCCCTCTTGTTTACCTACCTCCTCATCAATAGACTCAATATTTTCAGAGATATCTTCATTTGTCTTAATTTCCTCAGAACCATCAAAAACATCTGCAACATTAAAACCTTGATAAGCAAACATCCCAAAGAAACCAAAAACAAAAAGTAGTGCAACTGCAATAGATATCATAGCAAATGGGACCTTTTTCTTTTCGGGATTTTTAGTTCCCAAATAAACACTTTTTACTTTTCCATCAGGAGTTCTAACACTCTTAAAATAATAAGGACCAAACTTCTTTCCATCTCTAGTTATATATTTCTTATAAACCAAAAATCAACCCCTCTTTTCCAAGTAAAAATAACAAATTATACTATAAAAATCTTTCCAAAATCAGTTTACCTACAAAAAATTACTTCCAGTTAATCTTTACTCTCTTAACTAGATTAAATACGATTATAACAACCACAGAAAAAACAGTTAAACCAACCAAAACAATTCCTAAAACAGAAACTCCAGGATTCCTCAAATAAAATTCTTGATTTTTTATCATATTTTTACAACTTTCAATTGCTATATCTACATTTCTTCTAGCATCTTCATAATTTCCCCTACTAATCATATCCTCGGCATCATCCAACATCTCTTGTAATTCCAAACATTCCGGGTTATTCTTAAACAAATCTCTAGCAACTTCTAATTGTTCTTTGGCACTATCTCCTTCGCTTAAAACATCCAAAACAAAAATAGTAGATTCATTCAAATTCGGATAATCACTATTAGCATTCAACGTAACTATATAACTATCACCAATAGCATCTTTCGAATCTATTACCAACGTTACATCTACGCTATCACCAACATTTAATCTATCAATATACCCCCTATTCAAACTAACATCCAAACCCAACTTATCTGCAATGGCCCCCAAATCAATGTCATTTAAGACAACCTGGCCAATATTCTCTAAGACAACGGGTATCTGCAATAATTCTCCGACTGTAACAACTTGTCTACTCGAGTCAATTTGTATACTCAAGGAAGCAAGTTTGGTCCTACTACTGCCCCCTCCCCCTCCGCTTGAAGAAGAACTAGGGGGAGTACTAGCAGAAATAATAGTTATAGTCATAGTATTGCTCAACGAACTATTTATTCCATCTGAAGCATTAAACACAACAGAATCACTACTTCCAGAAAAACCTTCTGAATATATGGAGATTACATTACCAGAATCAATAGTCACATTAATACTAGAAGAAACACTAAAAGTTAAATCGTCCCCATCTAAATCATAAAAATAATCATCTAAATCAAGAATATTTAAATCACTCTCCCCAGAATTAATATTCCTATTTGGAAGTGTTGAATTATAAATCACATACAAACGAGGCCATTTGGTACCATTTGAAAAATCAGAAGAATAATATTTAATCAAACTAGCATCGCCACTTTCATCGGACATTCTCAAAGAAAAACCATAGTTATCCTCAGTAGAATTAAACCATCGCTCAACAATATCCAAAACATTAAAGATATCTAAATTTTCATTATCTGCAGAAGTCCTATTAACCATCACAGATTCATTAATTCCAGGTTGATCATCATAATCCAAACTAGAACTCGACCAAGTGTTATTTACTAAAAACAAAGTCAACTCACTTCCTAAAGCACTCGAATTAATAGTTAAGTTAACCCACGCAGCAAGTATATTCGAAGTATTTGGTATACTCTCCAAACTAAAATTCATATATGTTCTTTTAATAGAAGTACTAATATCAGAAACCTCAAAAAATTCAGTTCCGGAATAAGTGGTGCTCGGGTATAAAGAATCAACATAATTATCATGACTTGGAGTAATATTTACGGTAAGATTCTTAAAAAACTGGGGGGGCCGATTTGAAGTTAGATTCAAAGTAAAAACCTTATAAGTAAAATCTCCATTACTATCATTAACACTTACATTTATGTTATAGGATCCCAAATTTCCCTCGTTCACAGATAAATTCATCAAACCAGTACTCACATTAATCATAAATAAAGCACTATCGTCATTATAATAAATCGTATCCCCTTCCTCGTCGGTAGCATTCACATCATAAGTAAACCATCTCCCATTTCTAATAGTTTGATTTGGGATATCATCAAAAATGGGGGCATCATTCACAGAAACAATTTCCAATGTCCAATTTGTCCAATTAAATAAACCAAACTCATCAATAACACTCAAGTTAATAGAATTATTTCCCACCATCGAACTATTGGGAGTAAAACTAATTATCCCGGTAGTATCATTTATATCAAAATACTCTGAGTCATCAGAAAAATTCAAACTTCCAACAACATCATTCACATATTCCGAGATATTAATCAAAAAAACCACATCCTCCGTGGATACATTATTCGGAACAGCACTCATATTTGGGATGTCATTGATATAAAACTGAAATGTACTTGAATTAACCCCTCCAATAGTATCATTAGCACTGATGTTTACAGTGTAAGTTCCAACATCTCCAACAGCAGTAGTAAAATTAATCTCCCCTTCCGTAACATTAATTACAAACAAGGCACTATCATCAGTATAATTTACCAAAGTTCCGTCCTCATAATCTGTAGCATTGATATCAAAATAAAACTGATCCCCCCCAGTAACGTTCTTATCGGCAATATTAGCAAAATTAGGGATAGCATTAACACTAAAATTAACAGCTTGAGCATCAACATCCAGATTTGCATCCATAACTATAATCACCGCCACAAAACCATCAATCATAGAAGAAGTAGGAGTAAAAGAAATTTCTCCCGTAGAACTGTCAATCTCAAAATTTGCAGTGTTATCTGAAAATGTTAATGGAACAACTCCATCTGTAACACTTACGGTGTAAGTATAAATTTCTCCCTCCGTCAAATTCTGGGGACTAGGGATTATATCAATCGAAGGGGGTGCAGCAACTACATAAAAGCTGAGTATAAAAATAAATATCACAAATAATAATAATTTCTTCATTCTACCACCTGAAACCTAATCAATCTAAAATAAAAGTTATCGACATCTTTTAAAGCAACAAACACCACATTAAATTCTCCAAGCTCCTCGGAAATAAAAGAAAATTCTCCACTATTTTCCTCAATTTCAAACAAATCAGTGTTATCTGAAAATCTATAACCTTCCTCAAAATCTATATCAAAAAAGTTTTCTTGGCCCCTCTCCACCATAAGTATCTCGGGCAATTCAAGAAACTCATATTCCCCAGTTTCTTTAATTGTAAATCCTGTAAAAGTATCAAAACTAAATAAAAGACCAGCTAAGATAAGAAAAAAAACAGCAATTATAACAATCTCTTTTGTAAAGTATTTCATCCCCTCTCCCAATAAAAATAGCAAAAACAAGTATTTTAAACTATCGTTTTATATCTAGTATTATCCAATGTCCATTCTAACAACAACAAAATAAAAGCAGCAATCATTAAATAAATTCTAGCATCAAAATAAACTTTCGTTTTAGTTAAATCCAATATTTCCAAATACGCTTCTTTCAACTGTTCTTCACTCGATACCAAAAAGAAACTTCCTCCGGTTTCCTCCGAAATTCTTCCAAGGGTTTCTTCATCTAATTTTGAAACGGCCAAACCTTCAGAAAATTCTCCCCCTTCTTCAGTTCCCACTCCAATAGTATTAACCACAATACCATTATCTACTGCATAATTTATTGCACTTCCAATATCAATTCCAACATTACTCTGACCATCGGTTAACAAAACAACAGACCGTCCTCTAGTTTCATCCACCGATAACTTAAAAATATTAGATGACAAAACAATAGCATCTCCAATCGCCGTGCCCCCAATATTAACAACCTCAATAGCATCAATGGAGTTTTTTACCCCCATTTTATCATCAACTAGAGATTGATCTATAAATGAAGAACCAGAAAAGGAAATAACACCTATTTTTACTCCTGGGCCAAGACTATCAACAAAATACTTTGCAGATTCCTTAGCTACTTCTAGACGGTTTGGTGAATAATCATCAGCAAGCATACTTCCCGAAGCGTCTATAGCTAAAACATAATCCATTTCAGAAGAATATCCTTGGTACCAAATTCCCATTCCAGAAACCGATAAAACAACAAAAACCAAAATTATACATTTAACAATTAAAGGAATAATTCTTCTAGGCAAAATGGTTCTTTTTGTAGCTTGAGAGATCGCGTCAAAATTTGCAAACCTTATTGCTTTTTTTCTACTCCACCCAAAACTCAAATTATATGTTAAAATAAGTAAAAATACACTAACTAAAAGCCAAAGATAACCCGGGCTACTAAACACTATCTCGATATTGCTCCCCTCCTCTTAAAAAAAGCAATAGTACTATCCACAAAATCTTTATCAGTGTACAATTCAAAATGCTCTGACCGAGTATTCCTCAAAAAGTTTACAAGCTCTTCTTTTTGTTTCTTGGATACGTCCTCATAACGTTTCTTCACTTTTTTCGTATTAAAAAAAACCTGCCCCCGGCCATAAGGATCAGAAACAACAACATCCATACTTTCAGAGGGCATAAACTCATCACGGGGATCCCTAATAACTACCGTAATCAAATCAAACTTGCTTGCCAATTGCTTAAATTTATCCTTAAAATGAGTAACTGGCATTTTATTACCTAAAAAATCTGAAACCAGAATAACAATTGATCCGGGAAGAAAATTAGCATCAACATACTCCAATGCCTTATTTAAATCGAACTCTCCACCGTAAGTTGAATGTTCTCCCAAAACCCCAAAAAACAAACCAAGTTGTCCTTGTCCCGAAGCAGGAAAAAACGATTCATTAATCTTATCCGAAAAACAGACCAATCCAGCATTATAATTAGATTCAATAGCAGTAGTAGCCAAAGTTAAAATAAATTCGGCACCATAATGTGCTTTTATTCTATTCTGAGAACCAAATAACATGCTTTCACTAACATCATACAAAAAAACAATATCTAATCCTCTCTCTTGAAAAAAATCTTTAACCAACACCTTGTCTGATCTTAAACTTGCCTTCCAATCAATGTTTCTAGAATCATCACTCTCTGTATACTCTCGATAATCTTTAAACTCTAGACCACTTCCCCTAAAAAAACTAAAATAATCTTCTCCAGTAGTATTTCCCTCAGCAACATCCATACTGTTACTAATTAATTCAACTTGCTTTCCTAAACTACCTATTTTTATAGGAAACCTTCCCATTTTCTAAGGCACCTTAACCTTCTCTAAAATCTCTGTAATAACATCTTCTGTTTTTACATTATCAATCTGCCCTTGATAATTTAATAAAATTCTATGTCTTAAAACATTATAAGCAACATCCTTTACATCGTCAGGAATAACAAATGTTCTTCCATCCAACAAAGCATTCGCCCTTGAAGAAATATACAAATTTATGCTTGCCCTTGGACTTGCCCCCCACGAGACATATTTCTTATACTTCAGCTTTTTCTCACTTCTTGGACGGGTCGCTTCAATGATATTAACAATATATTTTTTTATTTTTTCATTAACAAATATGTTTTTAACCAGATTTTGCATTTCAATAATATCACTAGGTTTAGCCACTACTTTTAGTTTATAATCCTCAAATTTCCTTATAGTTATATTAGAATCCATGATTAATTCTTCTTCAGAGGGCTGGGGATAATCGACCATTATTTTAAATAAAAACCTATCAACTTGTGCCTCAGGCAATTTATACACCCCTCTGTTCTCTAATGGATTCTCGGTAGCAATAACAATAAATGGTTCACTGAGATGGAAAGTCTGTTTACCAATAGTAACTTGCTTTTCCTGCATTGCCTCAATTAATGCAGATTGAACTTTAGGAGGAGATCTATTTATTTCATCTGCCAAAACAAAATTCGCAAAAATGGGCCCCTTAACAACAAAAAAACCCTTTTCCCGACTATACGCAACAAAACCAGTTATATCAGTAGGGAGTAAATCTGCAGTAAACTGTATTCTCTTCGATTTACAACCAATAGTGGTAGCCAAGGACCTCATAATAAGGGTCTTAGCAATCCCCGGAACTCCTTCCAATAGTGCATTTCCCCCACAGATTAAACAAGTAATTAATTCATCTACAACCCTATCTTGTCCAATGACAACTTTCCCCATTTCAACCTTAAGTTTATTAATTACACCAACCACCCGATCAACATCTTTTTGCAGGCCGGGCCTTTTAAGTTGTTTAGACTTCCTAATTTTTTTAATGGGTGCCTTAACATTCTTAGCAGATTTAACCTTATTCACAACAGGCTTTTTAGCTTTCTTACTTATAGAAACAACTTTTTTCTTTTTTTTCAATCTCTTTTTGGCAACCACTAAAATCCCCCTCTTTAAACAAACTAATATTCATTTTACGTGTTTAAAAAATTATTGCTTTCCTTTCTTCTTTCCAGCATAATATTTGTCCTTGGCCTTAGCTAAACTCTTATAACTTCTAAGTATTTTTGAGGTCCCTACCAAAACCCGCCTAAATTCACTTTTGACCATGGGTTTTTTTGTATACGACACTTCTGAAATAGAATGTATGAATGGAATAATCTTGGCCCTATTTGCTGCCTTAATTTTTGTCAAATAATTAACCAATTCTCTAAAAGTGAAACTAGTTTTCAACGAATAATATTTTGAAAAAAATTCTCTCATAAGTTTTACATATTCGTGAATATACTCTTTCGAATACTTCTTATCAAAAGATATTTCCAACTTATTAAATTTCGTAATTGTACGGGCAACCAAACTATAATAACTAACTTGTCGTTTAGACTTAACTAATTCATTGACCACATCTTTCTTCCCTTCACGTCTACGTTTAGCAAACAAAAGATAAAATAAAATAGATAAAACTATTGCTAAAAAGACAATCCCTCCAAATAAAGCATATCTAGAAGTAAAAAAAGAGGGAAATTCTTCTCTTCCTCCCTCAACTTTAAAAGAAGCAGCATCAACATACCCCTTATCTTCATACTCTACTTTTGCATAAAACAAGTAATAACCCGGGATGATCTCTTCAGGCAAATTAAATTCTTCAAGAAAATAATTATTTCCCTCTTTTAACTTAATTACATCTAATCTACTTAAAATAATATCTTCATCTCTGTTCTGAATAGAGTACTCAACCTTGGCATTAATGTCCGAAGTAAAATTATTCCTAATATTAATTTCACCAACAACAATATTCCCTGGATAAATTAGCCGATTATCCTCAGGTATATTAACATCTATCCTGATCATTGCTCCAGTTTCTTGAATTCTTAGAACAACCGGCAATTCTTTTTGGACATCTTCAACGGTCCCATATATTTCCCCTAGATACACTTCCGGGTCTATAGCCTCACTAGTAGAAAGAAGAACATTGAATGAATTGCTTCCCCAAACCGGAACCAATAAATGAGTATTCTCTAAGAAAACTAAACTCGCCAATTCATCAGAGATACTAAGCAAAACATCTAAGTTCTGTCTACCAATATTATGAATAGTGATATTCTTATTAACAAACTCTCCTTGAACTAATTTTTCTTGGATTATATCCGGTTCAAAAATAAAAGATATTTGAGTTTTAGGAGTCGCTCCACCTCCTCCGCCAGAACCACCTCCGCCGCCAGGAGTTTCAGCAGGACATTCTCCACAATCCTCGGGACAAGTAGAACAATCTTCCCCAATCTCTTCAGAACAGGTCCCATCACCACAAGAGCCAACAAATAAAGAAACAGAAGCAGTAGAAAAAGAATCACTAACTTCAGGAATATTATAATACTTAAAATATAAAATCCCTGGGGCAACAACAGCTACCGCAATCAAAAAAAAGGAAAAGAAAATAACAATGGACCTAAATCCGACCCTCATTTTTTCTCCTTTTTAAGTTTTCTTATCACCAAAAACAAATATCCAAATCCAAAGACAATCAAGAATATTACTCCTCCAACAATAATTGGCAGTATATCAAAAGAAGTCACTTTTAGTTCGAACTCCTCCCCATCATAAATTCCTTCGTACATAATTCCAATTTTTGAAGGATATTCTCCCTTGCCCAAAGTCTGTGCATCAACATAAATAATGATTTCACTCTCTTTCCAAGGATCCAAATTAAAATTGCTACTCTTAAAAGATTGAATGTTTCCAGAATTAACATCTAACACGGCATATGCATTATTTATTTGGTTTCCCCAATCACTCCTAATTTTCAATTTAAATTTATTTATATTCCCAGAGTTTATAGTTGTGTCATATTCCAAAATACTAATGTGCATCTCCCCTACCTTAAAATCGGTTTCAGCAATTTCCTCTTTTCCCTGAAAAGTCATAATGGCTTTCGCATGATAATTTCCATATCTTGCTCCCTCTGAATTCCAAAACAATTCAAGACTATCTATCGAGTATAAAGCCAAATCATGAACAAATTCAACCTCATCCAATACATTTCCAGATTCATCACTTATCTCCAAAACTCCCTGGAGATTATCTATTGGATAGGTCCCAAGATTTTCTAATGTCAAAATAAAGGGAACTGGTTCTCCAGAAATAACTCCTCTTGATTCCAGACTAGATTTCAAAAAATAACCTTCAGCAGGAACCCTCACTAAAAAAACACCTGCAACTGCAGTTTTAACACTAATTGTTGCTCCCGAATCCTCCTCCGCTTTAAAAATTTCCTTAGTCACAAAATCAAATCTATAGTCCCCCGGTTCTTCGAATTGTTTGGGGATACTAACCGAAAAATCGAAAACCTTTTTTTCATATGGCTCAAAAGAAACATTAATCGGATCAAAATTCACATATTCTTCCGGAAAACTTTTACTAAAAATATAAATCTCACCCTCATTAGCAATACCCTTATCGTTCCTAATCGAAATACTCAACTCTTCATACAAGGTATCTCCCGGGAAGAAAACTATTGTTTTTCCAGGACTAACCGCATAAGATAAAACATTAGGCAAACATAATACTATCACCA